>Ga0115002_10002781_pt1 | contig 22465 bp, 16 predicted proteins | sample ArcticOcean_MG_C_8_FD_89576 | JGI IMG/M metagenome (GOLD analysis project Ga0115002, IMG submission 89576) | Marine microbial communities from western Arctic Ocean - ArcticOcean_MG_CB11_86 | ecosystem: Environmental > Aquatic > Marine > Oceanic | place: Arctic Ocean: Canada Basin | collected... | reverse complement strand
CCCCGATGCTCGCTACCGATCGGCTCAGGCACTGCTCGAACTGTCGCGACCCGAACCCGCGTCTCGTTTTCTGCTCGGACGAGCTCAGGACAGCAAGCCGGGTGGTCTGCCGGTTTCGGTCCGAGTTGACAACGCGCACCTGGTTCATACCACTCAGTTGTTACCGAAAAACCCGACGGGTGACGTGGCTCAACAGACGCAGTCTGTGCTGCGGCAACTGGAAGGCCTGATGTCGCACTACCGGACGCCTGGCAGTCAGTTGGTCAAGTTGAACATCTACGTGAGCAGTGTTCGGGTGCGGCAGGCTGTGGACAAGACGCTTGCAGCGTGGTTGCCGGTGGGGTGTCGTCCGGCGGTGTCTCATGTCGAAACGACGCTGGCCGAAGCGGGAGCCAAGGTGGCGCTCGATGCGGTCTTCCCGGCTCATCGGGTTCGTTCCACGACCGGGGTGGAATACCTGCCCCGGGTTGAAGGAGATCGCGGGTCACGGTTTGCTCGTTCGAGTGTTTTGCCGCGTGGGGAGGTGATCTACGTGTCAGGACAGGCTCGTCCTGGTTCACTTCGGGTGGCGACGACGGCGACGATGAAGGGACTATTTTCGACCCTCGAGTTCATGAAGGTTCGGAAGCAGGACATCGTTCAGGTCAAGTGCTTCACCGATCCCATGAAGAAGGCCGGGATCGTTCTCGAGGCCATCGCCGCGGAGTTTCCTGGCGGGATGGTTCCCCCGGTGAGCCTGGTGGAATGGAAAAGCGGGTCGCTGCCCATTGAGATCGAGGTGGTGGCCTGGCGGCCGGCCCGTCCGTCAAAAGAGAGCGTGAGTTTTGTGACCCCACCCGGAATGTCATCGTCTCCGGTCTTCAGCCGCGTATCGATAATCCGCGATCCCAATCGAATCTACGTCGCCGGTCTCTATTCTCCGGAACCGCAGCCGGATGGGCCGCAGGTGAAGTCGGTGTTTGCCCAGTTGAAATCCAGTCTGGCGACCCACCATTCAGATTTCCGAAGCCTCGCCAAGGCGACCTACTACGTGACCACGCCGGGTTCCAGTGGAGAATTGAACCGGCTGCGACCTTCGCTTTACGATCCCAGGCGCCCCCCGGCGGCATCCAAGGTGATGGTGCGTGGTGTTGGGTTCGAGGGCAGGACGATCCTGGTCGACATGATTGCCGGCGGAGGGGATCACCGCTGAGAGATTTGTCATCGACGGCGGTGGCCGAGAGTCTCTAACCAATCGCATTTCCCAGATCATCCGGGCGATGAACTGGCAGGAATTGCCTTTCACCACGGATCTACCGGTCGTGCTGTCGGCACGTTACTCGTAGGTTGGGTCAGTTCGTTCAAGCGGCCAAGGAGACGTCAATGTTCACGATCGCCGAGTCATTCTGTCTGAAACCGGGGTGCTACGACGAGTACAAGCGAGCGCACGATGATCTCTGGCCCGACATTGCACAGAGCATGGCCGAGCACAATGTGAGCATGGCGATCTACCTGCGTGGCGATCGATTGTTCCTGCACGGCGTGGCTCCCAGCCGCGAGCATTGGGAGAGGATGAGAGAATATCCCGGGTTGCCGAAGTGGCATGCCTACATGGCCACGCTGATGGTGACCGATGAGGACGGGCACACGAAGGTCGAGGAACTCGAGGAGGTGTTCGTCTTCGGGATCTTTGCCGACTAGATACCGGGGAGCGTTCTGGACGAGGTCACCGGGAAGCGGGCCAGTCAGCGGGCAATGACAGGGTCCAGACTTCACTGCAAAGTGGCTTGGCGTGGCCACCGACGATCCAGAGCTTCCCGTCGAGTACGTAGGCCGAGTGTTCGTGGCGAGCCTTCCAGGTGGTGGCTGGCTTGTACTCGGTCCAGGTCTTGCCGTCCTTAGAATACCAGGCGTCGCCCCAGTTCTTCGACGGATTGTTCGACCAGCCGCCCAGGACCCACATGTGGTCGCGGTAGACGACCGAAGAGAACCACAGTCGAGGGTGCCAGGGCGCCTTGCTGGTCACAGGTTCCCAGTTTTTGCCGTCGGTGGTACTCCAGACGTCGTTGTATGCCTGGTACTCAGGCACGTAGTTGCCACCACCGAAGACGTACAACCGCTCACCCAGCACGGCGGCCTGGTGGTAGGCCCGGGGGGCCCAGCCGGCGTTGTCGGTCGCCCGAGTCCAGGTTTTGCCATCGGCGGTGGACCAGACGTCGTTCTTGAGGCTCTTCTGGTTGCCGAAATAGTAGTTCTCGGTGCCGCCCAGCATCCACATCCGTCCCTTGAACTCGACGAGCGCGGCGGCCAGTCGCGGTGTCCATCCGGCCGATTCAGTGGCTCGGGTCCAGGCCTTGCCATCGGTTGAGGACCAGACCTGGTTGCTGGCCGAGTGCCCCGGCAGTCGGCCGTTGTACCACCCGCCCATGAACCACATACGGTTCTTGAAGGTCAACGACATGGACAGATCGCTGTGGATCCAGGGGGCCTTGGCCGTAATCCGTGTCCAGTTCTTGCCGTCGGCCGAGGACCAGACGTCGCGCGGCGGAGCTTCGAAGGAGTTCCTCCAGCCACCGAAGATCCAGAGCCGGTTCTTGTAGACGAGTTCCCCCTGCGAGTCCCGGGCGGTCCAGCCGGCCTTTTCAGTGACACGGACCCACGAAGGCTGGGCCGCGTCGGCGGCGAACACTCCGGAAGCGAGCAGCAGGATTGAGGCGGTCGAGAAAATGATGCGGTTCATGTTTTGGGTCGCTATTTCGAGACCTGTTTGACCAGCTTGTGGACCGAGGTGGCAATGCGTTTTTCGACATCACCGGCCCAGCGGTAGGCTGGACGTCCATATTCGTAGAGCCGTGCCCCACCCTCGTAGCCACCCTCTTCCCAGACACGCCGGGAGGGGATGTAGGAGATCATGTCGTCGGCGTAGCCGCAGATCCAGGTTCTCTGCCCGAACTCGTTCTTGAACCTCAGTGCGAAGTCGACAACCGTCTCGGCACCCATCCCGATCATCAACGTGTCCTTGCCCAACCGCCAAGCATGGATCGGATAGGGGTAGGTGGGCGAGAACTTCGCTCCGTTGTCGAGCTTGCCCAGTAAGCGGGTGGCCCAGCGACGCTCGATCCGGTTGGTGCTTTTCTGGGCTTTCTCGAGCACCTGGCGTGTGACCAGTTCCTGGTAGGCCAGGGGGACGTATTCAAAGGCGGTCTTCAACCCGGGGGCGACTGGTCGAAGGGGTTTTTTCTTCAGGGCCTCTTCAACGCCGACGGCCAGCATGTGGCCGTACTTCTTGCAGAGTTCCAGCTTGCGACGAGGAAGGGGGTTCTGGTCGCCGCCACAGGTGTTGACGAACATCGCCAGCGTGCCGGGGTGGTTTTTCTCGATTTCCACCTGCGCGTACCCGGGATAATCGCCGCACCACTTGGTGAAACTCAGTGTGGTCGGGTGACAGGCATACCCGAAAAGGACTGCTCGCAGGCTTTCGTTCTTGCCGGTGACCGTCATCACGGGAACCGTGTGATCAACCGGGCCCACAAGAGATTTTCCGGCGGCCAGCAGCGCTGGAACATCGGCCTCACGGTTGTTTCTCCGATTGACCGCGAAGGTCGCCCGGCCCAGGCCGGTGTGCAGCGTTGCCGGTTTCAGGTCGGCCAGGGCGCGGCCGATCAGGTCGACGCTGAGGATGACCATCCGGTCGGTGTACTTCCGGACGAGCTCTTCCTGGGCTTCCTCGACCTGGTAATAGTCGATCAGGTCTTCACCCAGCCTGGGGCCGCAGTGATTGTGCGAGAAGGTGAACATGACCTGGTGGCGATGCAGGCCGTGTTTCTTCTTCACCTGTTCGAAGACCCGGTCGCTCATTCCCTTGGGTACGCCCTGGAAGTCACTGGTGATCAACACGACTCGGTGTCCGGCCCCGTCATCCAAGGCCAGTGCCTTCATCCACAACGGGTGAAGTGTCTCGGTGGCAACCCGCTTGCTGCCGTAGCCGGCCAGCCAGACATCGGTCCTGGGAGTCAGTTCCGCCCGGGACAGGCCCGCTTTCCAACCGGCCCGAGTTCGTGGTGGGCCGATCAACAGCACGGTGAAGGTGACTGCCACGACCAGGGAGGTTGCTGACCACGTCCGTGATCGAGGACGAACTCCAGCGAGACGGTATCGGTTGTGGGTTGTGGTGGTCATGGTGAGTTGTCCTTGCCGTGTGTGTTGACCTGCCAAGTCGGTGATTGGTTCTGAATGTAGAGTGTGTCTTACGGCTGGGGATTTCGCGACTCCAGCAACCGGTCGGCGATCGCGTCGGCGAGCATGTGGTTGCCCTGCGGGTTGTAATGACAACAGTCATCGATATAGATCGGTTCGGCCGTGCCGGCGAAGACCATTGTCAGGTCCAGGAAGTCGACCCCCGCCCGGCTCAACCCGGCGCCGGCCTCCTGCAAACGAGGATAGCCCTGGATGACACCGGGCCGGTACTTGTGCCGAGGCTCGATTGCAACATCGCGTTCGGCGTCGCCCATCGGCTTGGACCCCTCGACATACTGGTTGGGTTGCAGCACGTGCAGGTAGCGGATGCCGTTGGTGCGGCAGAGTTGCTTGAGTTGTCGTGAGCAGCGTTGCCACAGCGAGACCAGCTGGTCATACATTTCGTCGGGTTCCGCGTAGGTGTTGTCCGGGCCGGTGTGCATGTAGACCCTGGACTGGTTGAGCCACTGGGAGGCGATGACCACCTGATCATCGCCCAGTTGCTTGCGGTACCGGTTGTCGCGCGTTCGCCAGATAAAATTGAGCAGTGGTGAGTAGGGCAGGGGGCCGTCGACGAACCAGGCGGCCCAGTGTCGTCGTTCGAGGCTGAGCGAGGTGTGGCGATAGAGCGTGTGAATGATTTCGTGTCGCGGCAATTCGCGGACCCGTTCGTGCCATCCGCGTGGATAGGCCACGTGGACCTTCTTGGAGTGATTCTCGGCCGGGTGCAGCGTGACCTCGTTGAAGCCATCGATGTTGATGACCACGTCGTATTCGGCTCCCAGCGAGAGCATCCAGGCGAGAGTCATCAGTTGCTGGGGTTGCTTGTAGCCGGAGAGAGCCAGCGAGATGACCTCGATCTGTCGACCCTGGAATTCGGGTGCCTGGCCGAGCCGGGCCTCGAGTTGTTCACGGCCGTGCATCGAGAAGTACCAGGCGACCGAGCCACCGATGATGGCCACCCGGAGCCGCTCCGGTGAGCGGCGGGCAAGAGGGTTGCCGTGGTCGAGAAAGCCGAAGCGGTTGATCGGAAAGCGGGTCTTGGCGACCTTGGCACCGTCACGGACGTCGGGGTTGAGCACCCAGCCGAGGTGGGGGTGCAGGATCTCGTCCAGTGGAGGCGGGGCGTGGCGATCGATCCCGGCAGCCTGTTCCTGTTGCTCCTCATGCAGCGTGGCAAAGTCGAGACTTCCGTCGACCAGGATCAGTCCGACCAGCCCGGTCAATTCACAGGCGAGCAGCACCAGCAGCGTCGTGGCCAGGGCCAGGACGCTGCGTTTGCGCCACGATCGCCGGAGGCGAGAAGTGTTTTGGGTGTCAGTTTCCATGGCGTAGCTGGTTCAACACTTGGCCGTTTTGCGTTTCCTACCCAGTCGCCCGGCCGACTCGACCTTGTCGATGTACTCGGTCGCCAGTGGCACCTTGCAGGCGGTGTCGCCGACGTTGACCGAGACCTTTCCGAGTTTCCGGGCCGCGGCCCGGGCCGCTTTCAGGCAGGGGGTGACGTAAGTCCCCACAGCGATCACGAAGCCGTTCATCGTGTAGCGGACCCGGTTGGCGGCCCCGTCGATGTCGGTGACAACCTGCTTCAGTAGGCTGCGGATTTCCTTGAGGTCGAGTTCGCCGTCGGGGCGGACCGAGACCATCGTCGAGTAGGTGTTCCAGCCACAACTGGCAACCGATTCCTGTTTCGACCCGATCCACTTCATCGCCAAGCCGCCCGCGTGATGGCTCTCGCTGGTGACCCAGGGAACCGTGTACTCACTGACCATTTCCCAGCCGGCAGTTTTGCACCAGGATTCGAGCTGTTTCCTGGTCATCAGCGATCCGTCGGCGACCAACCCTGCCAGGTACTGGGCGTCGACGTTTCCGGTGTCGTAAAGTCCCAGGGCCAGGTCCTGCTCGCCCCGGATCTGCTTGACGATTGTCTTCATGTCGGCCACCTTGACGCCGAACATGTCATCGGGAGCGCCGTGACGCTGAAAAGTCCGCCGCGTCTGTTCGTTGCCGAGTTTTTTGAGTTGAGACATCACCTGTTTGACGGTGCTCATGGTGTCGGTCTCTAGTGTTTCGTGTTTCGTGTTTCGTTCCTGTCGGTTGGGGGATTCAGTATACGACGCAGCCACTGACGCAGTGCCTTGCGAGCTGGCGACGGTCGCAGCGTCCAGGCGTCGTTGTGGTTTCGGAAACCGGTGGTCTGGAATGTGAACTGTCCCCGTGCGCCGGTATCACTGAGATACTCCCGCGTTGCCTGGAGACTCCGGGATGCACTGGCGGATTGCTCGTGGCAGATGAACTGGGGTCGGGGTCCGAGTCGTGTGAGCCGCTTCAGAGCGGAACGCCGATCCGCCAGGGGGTAGCCCCATTTCTCGAAGACACCGTCATAGTGGCTGTAGGGGATCATCGCAGTCCAGAGCCTGGCGATTTCATCGTCGTAGAGTCCGATGTAATTGCAGGCGATGGCACCTCGCGAAAACCCCGCCAGCACGACTCGATGGGGATCCCCTCCGTAACGGCGGCACAACTCGGGCACCGCCTGCTTGATATAGCGGATTGTCGGTCGTGGGTCGTATCCGGGCCGCTGGCCCCACCAGCGGGTGGTGATCTTCTTGCCGGAGTCGTCGACAAACGGCAGGCAGATCCAGATGAACTCGCGGCCGCCCGAGATTCCGTACCCCAGCTTGCTGCCTTCGGGACGCCCGGTGCTGATGTCTCCGAAGCCATTTCGGTAGGGACCATTGCCGGCCAGTTCGACGATGACGGGGTAACGTCCGCTCGCCTTCCAATCGGTCGGCAGCCAGGTGACATGGTAGAGATCGGTCTTCTCGTAGCCCGGCAGGACCTCCTTGACGCGTTTGCCGGGACCGGCCGAGCCAAGAGAAAGACCGGGAAGGACGAGGTCCGGAGCAACCGACGAAATGTCGGGATCCGACTGGGCAGCGACCGTGTGCGAGAGTGTCGACATGGTCATGAGGGTGATCAGGAGCCTGGGTACGAGTTCGAAGGTCAGAGGTTCCTGGCGGACTGGGGCCATCGTCACATCGAGCCTGCAGGTGGGCTGGGTGTCCGGCATGGATGAGCATTTGGCCGGGGTCTTGTCTATCATCCGTCAGGATCAGGGCCTGTCCAGTGGTCGTCAGGCGGCGATGGGAGTGGATTGATGCAACGAGATTCTCTGGTGGCGACCTGGTGTCGATTGGCACGGCCACTTGTCTTGATCGGCCTGGTGACTGCCGGCGTCGCCGAATGGACTCCCTGGCCGGCAAACGCCGCCCGGGCCGGTGACGGGATTCCCGGCAACGGCCTCAGCCTGGTCGCGGCCAGGAACTCACCGGTCGTCTCTTTCTTTGTCGCCGATGTCTCACCGCCGTTGAACCAACCGGTGGGACTGGGGTTCATACCTGCAGCCCGTACCAGGGAACACCCGCTACTGGCCAAGGGCATCGTACTTCGTGGCTCGGGAAAGCCGGTGGTCCTGTGCGCGATGGACTGGATGGAGTTCCATAACGATGCGTTTACCCTGCTCCAGGCCCGGATTGCCGAGGCGGCCGGGACAGTTCCGTCTCGCGTCAGCCTGCATTGCCTGCACCAGCACACCGCTCCGGCGCTGGACCCCAATGCCCAGATGCTGATGCTGAGCGTGAACAGCCCGCGTCGGATCGCCACGGCGGTCTACCTGAAGTCGGTCGCTGATCGGATCGCCGCCGCCGTACGGGCCGCCCTGGCAAAGTCGCGGCCGATCACGCACGTGGGCACCAGCCAGGCCAGGATCGAGAAGATGGCTTCCAGCCGGCGGCTGTTGCAGAAGGACGGGTCGATCACGGCCAGGATGAGCAGCACCCGTGACGCGGCGTTGCGAGCGCTGCCCGAGGGTCGGATTGACCCGTGGCTGAAGACAGTCACGCTGCTGGATGGCACGCAGGCCGTCGTGCAAATGCACTACTACGCGACGCACCCCCAGAGTTTCTACGGCGACCGGCGGTTGACCTACGATGTGCCGGGGATCGTCCGTGAACGGCTGCAGAAGGAGACCGGGGTGTTCCAGATCTATTTCACCGGGTGCGGCGGAGACGTGGCCTTTGGTAAGTACAACGACGGCACCCCGGCCGCGCGAGATCGCCTGGTCGAACGACTCGATCGGGGAATGCGGCGGTCGATCAAAGCGGTCAAGAGATACAAGGTCGACGGTTTCGACTGGAAGAGCGTGCCGGTGAAGTTCGGCAGCCGACGGGAGCCGGCATTTTCCAGCGAGTATTGCCGGAGCGTGTTGGCCGACCCCAAGGCGGGTAACTCGCAGAAACTCAAGGCGGCCATCACCCTGGCCTGGAATCAACGGGTCCAGGACGGGGATCGGGTGCTGCTGTACCGACTGGCAATCGGACCTGTTCAGGTTGTCCATCTGCCGGGCGAACCGTTTGTCGAATACCAGTTGGCGGCTCAGGAGATGGCTCCCGGGTCATTTGTTGCTGTTGCCGGATTCGGGGACTGCGGCATGAGTTACATTGGCGGTGACCGGATCTTCACCGATCGGGGGGGGTACGAGCAGACTTGGGCGCTGGCGGGGCCCAGCCAGGAATTGCTGTTGACGGCGATTGCCGGGTTGCTGGGACGTGGGTCGAGATCGCCCGGGAGGTGACCGATTCGCACACGGTACTGCGCGGTCGCCTGTTAGAATGGCGAGGGTGAAATCGATCCGAAGCGGCCGTCCGGGTGGGGCAACTGGAGCACGAGAGGTGTTGAAATGAGTGCTGATTACGGCAGCGAGATCGAGTTTCGTACCGAACGGGTCAGTTCTCAGCAGTTGTGGGGCCCGGTGCCAGTACGCCGATCGACGAGTGGGAGTAGCAGACGGTTTACCGGTCGTCCTGGTCTCTTGCTCAACGCGTGTGATTCTTTTGGGAGTTCTTTGTACATGTTGATCCGTCATTGCCTGTTGCAGGCCCTGTTGCTTCTGGCCACCCTGGTCGGGCCGGTGCTGTCGGCCGAACGGCCCAACGTGTTGTTCATCTTCAGCGACGACCACGCGCCCCATGCCATCGGGGCCTACGGCGGGTGGCTGAAGTCAGTCAACCCGACACCCAATATCGACCGGTTGGCCCGGCAGGGAATGCTGTTTCAAAACAGCTTCTGTACCAACTCGATCTGTGGCCCCAGCCGGGCGGTGATCCTGACCGGTAAGCACAGCCACCTGAACGGCTTCATGCGGAACAGCAACAGGTTCAACGGTTCGCAGCAGACGTTCCCCAAGCTGCTGCAGCGGGCCGGTTACCAGACCGCGATGATCGGCAAGTGGCATCTCTCGTCGGACCCGCAGGGATTTGACCACTGGCAGATCCTGCCCGGGCAAGGACAGTACTACAACCCCGACTTCAAGACGGCCGAGGGTCGGAAACGAGTCGATGGTCACTGCACCGACATCGTCACCGGAATGGCCCTGGAGTGGCTCAAGAGCCGACGTGATTCGGACAAGCCCTTCATGCTGATGTGTCAGCACAAGGCGCCGCATCGCACCTGGATGCCAGCTCAGCGGCACCTTTCGCTCTACAACGACATCAAGATTCCCGAACCGCCCACGCTGTTCGACCGCTGGAAAGATAATGCCAGCCCGGCGCGACACCAGGAGATGGAAGTCGACGGACACCTGAACATCGTCTACGACCTGTTTGGACCGCCGGTCAACGGTTGGGATCCCGACAAGGGCAAGTCGGTCGACAAGTCGGGTTTCCGGAACCTGGCGAAGATGACGCCGAAACAACTGGCCGGGTGGAAGGCCGGATTCGCCGACCAGAATGCGAAGCTGGTGCGTGACGGGCTGAAGGGAAAGAAGTTCGTCCGCTGGAAGTACCAGCGATACATCCGAAACTACCTGAGATGTATCAAGGGGGTCGACGAGAGTGTTGGCCAGCTGATGGAGTACCTGGAGTCATCGGGACTCGATAAGAACACGATCGTGATTTACTCCTCCGACCAGGGATTCTATCTCGGAGACCACGGTTGGTACGACAAGCGTTGGATGTATGACGAGTCGATGAAGATGCCGTTGATCGTTCGCTGGCCGGGCGTTACGAAGCCGGGCTCGGTCAACACCGACCTGGTCCAGAACCTCGACTACGCCGAGACGTTCCTGGAGGTCGCCGGCGTGAAGGTGCCCGACGACATGCAGGGGCGGTCGCTGGTGCCGTTGCTCAAGGGGCACTCACCCAAGTGGCGCGACGCGTTGTACTACCACTACTTTGAGTTTCCCAGTGTTCACATGGTGGCCAAGCACTATGGGATCCGCACCTCGCGCTACAAGCTGATTCGCTTCTACCAGTTCGACGAGTGGGAACTGTACGACCTGAAAAAGGATCCCGACGAGTTGAAGAATCTCTACGGCAACCCGAAGCACGCCGATACGGTTTCCGAATTGAAGCGGGGACTGGAGAATCTACGGGTTCGTTACCGGGATGACTCGGACGTCAGCGTGATGCCGGCCGAGTGGCAGAAGAAGTTTCGCGCGGGTTCAAAGTGAACCGCGATCTGTGTACGTGATGGAGAAAACGGTGAAACGGCTGAGTTGGCTGATACTGCTGGTTGTTCCCTCCCTGTTGTGGGCGCAGGACGCTCCCGAGCCGGCTGGCGATGGCGATGTTGCTCCGGTGACTGCCACGGATGGTCCTCCTGGCGGGGAAGAACCCAAGGCGGTGGATGTGCCGGTCAATCAGCCCGAAAAGGGTGATCCGGATGACGGCATGCCCGACCTGGATGAGGACGTCAAGTTGGGCGACTTGGGTGGCTCGCTGTGCTGCTGTGGGTTCTGGAGCGTGATCCCGGTCATCATCCTGATCATCTTTCTGCGCCGCCGTGCGAATGCGAAGAAGCGGACCGAGACGTTGTCGGGTCTTGCCTCCGAGTTGAGTCTCGAATTTCACCCGGATGGAAACGAGGAACTGCAACTGCAACTGGCTGGATTTCCACTGCTGAACAAGGGACGCAAGGGGCAGTTGACCAACATCTGTGCCGGTGGCACTGACGAGTTGCGGTTGTGGATTTGTGACTACCGCTTCATCACCGGTTACGGCAAGAACCGCCGTGTGCATCGGCAGACGGTCGTGGCGATGAAATCGGATTTGTTGAAACTGCCCGAGTTCCGCATGAGACCCGAACGGATGTTCGATCGTGTTGGCCAGATGCTGGGATTGCAGGACATCGACTTTGAAGATCACCTGCAGTTTTCGCAGCAGTTCGTGTTGCAGTCGGACATGGCCGAGGCAACTCGGGACTTCTTCGACACCGGTTTGCTCGACTTCTTCGCTGAGCGTCCGGGATGCTCGTTCGAGACCCGTTCGGGGAGTTTCATCGTCTACCGTCCACGAGGAATCGTGACACCGGACAAGTTCCAGGCGTTCTTCGAAGACGGTTTCCGGTACTACACGGCGCTGCGTGAACGGCTCGAGCGGAATTGAGCAATGTCGCTGGCGAAGATGGTCCTGGTCACGGCGGAAAGTGATGGCAGATTGTTTGATAGGATTCGAGGTGAATTCAGACGGTTCGAATGGTTCCGCGGTGCCTGGTCAGGTTGTTGATTTCCGGCACGGTGGCGATGGACGGAGGGTGTATGAGTAGACAGCAGGACAGGCCGATCGAGTTCTACACCGACCGGGTCAGTTCACGACAGGTGATGGGTGAAGCGTGGCGGATTCTGTGGCCCCAGTACTACTGGATCACTCTGGGGATTTGCCTGCTCGGCCTGATCGTCGGAAGTGCCGCACCGATGGCGGTGCTGATGGGGCCGATGATGTGTGGGATGTTCATCTGCTTTTTTGCGATGATGCGCAACGAACGGCCGACGTTTGAAATGCTGTTTAAGGGTTTCGACATGTTTGTCGACAGCCTGGTGGCCACGTTGATCATGGTGGGCGTATCGATCCTGATCATGATTCCGATGGCGGCGTTGATAATTGGCGGGATGATTGCCGCCGGCGTCGCTGGCGAGCAGGCTGATGGTTTGGCGGCTGGAGGGGTCCTGGTTGCTGTGGGCGCCGCGTACGTGCTCGCCATCCTGGCGATGGTGGTCGTGCAACTGCTGTTCACGTTCTCGTATCCGTTGATCGTCGACTACAACCTCTCGGGTGTGGATGCCGTCAAGCTGAGCGCTCGGGCTGCCTGGGCAAACCTGAGTAACATCCTGAGACTAACGATTCCGATCTGGTTGATTTCGATTCCTGCCTTGCTGTTGTGTTACTTGCCGATCCTGCTGGTGATTCCCGTTGCCCTGTTCGCTCAGGCACTGCTCTACCGCCGCATCTTCCCCGGCGATTCGTCCGGCGATTCGTCCGGCAACTCGCCTGAGGATCCTTATGCGGATCCTCGCACCGATCCTTACGCCGATCCGGATGTTGATCCTCACACCAAGAAGACTGGCGGCTACCAGTTGGATGGTGGAGCGAACGAAACCGGGCCGGGAGCTGGCAGCGGGGATGACGTGTGGCAACAGTGACTGCGGTGATCGGCCGACTGTGTCGGCGCGGCGGGGTGGGATGCCTGGCGTTATGTGTCATGGTCGTGCTGGCCGGCTGCGGTGAATTCGGCTCGGTTTCGATTCAGCGATTGCCTGCGACGGTGTTGCCCTCGAGTGGCGAAGCGATTGTCGTGCTGTCCGTCCCCGGCGCCAGTTGACCTCGTGATTGACGCCCGAGGCTCGAGCGAGCTTTCGCCGCCTTACCGTGTGTGAGGCCCAGTGTGCCGGTCACCCTCAACGTGGAGGATCGCACGGCGACCATGTGTGTCGATGCCGGCAACTGTCGGTTGGACGACCTGGTCGCTGCGGCCGAGGACCTGGGTTATGCCGTGACGGTCAGGTCGATCACGCCTCGCTCGTCCGGCGCAGACTGATCAGCGACTCGCCTGACCGGGTTCGGGCAATCCGAGTCCGTCTCCGGCGACGACTCGACATCGCGGTAGCGAGGCGGTCAACTTGTCGATGGCTGCGGCCGACGCCTTGGTAGTTTCCACATAGACGATCTTCAGCTTGCCGTGCCCGTGCAGAGCGGCCAGGCCGGCATCAGCGACGTTGGTGCGATTGAGGTTGAGCAGTTCGAGATGTTCGAGTCGGGCCAGGGCCTGGACTCCCTCGTCTCCGATCGGGTTGCCATTGAGCCGCAATTCGACAAGTCCGGTGATCTGCGACAGTGATCGACACCCGGCGGCACCGATGCCCAGATCCTGCAGGTCGAGCTTGGTGAGTGACTTGAAGCGGCCGAGTGTTTGGAGGCCGGCGTCGGTGGTGGCGGTGCTCGAGAGACTGAGTTGCTTGAGGTGGGTCAGTTGGGCCAGATGGCGGATGCCGGCGTCGGTCAACTGCGTGAGCGACAGGTCGAGGTGCTGAAGATGTTCGAGTGTGGCGAGTTGTTCGAGCGACTGGTCGTGAAGCGGGACGGCTTTCAGGCTGATGCGTCGCAGCGAAGTGAGTTTGGCCAGTGAACGGGCCGAATTGTCGGTGAGGCGAGACTGGTCGAGGATCAGGGTTTGGAGACTTGTGAGTCCGGCCAGCAGTTCGATGCCGTCGTCGGTCAGACCGCTCGCGGTCAGGTTGAGGAATTCGAGGTGTTCGAGTCGTGCGAGTTGACGCGTGCTGGAGACATCCAGGGGTGTTGCTGTGAGGTTGAGTCGTTTGAGTTGTTTGAGTGAACCGAGTTGCTGCCAGGCCGGTTGGTCGAGATCTCCGCCGGTGATCCAAAGTGTGCTGAGCGAGCGGCAGTTGGCGAGGGACTTGAAGCCGGCCGCTGTGACGGTTGGTGAGGAGAGGTAGAGGCGTTGGAGTTTTGCGAGTCGGGAGATGTGATTGAGGCCGCGATCGCTGACTTGGCAATTGGTGATGTTGACGGCGACGATCTGGCCGCTGGAGTCGGTTTCGACGGAGCAGAGCGATTTGAGTGCGGTGCCGAGTTCGTTGTCGTGTTCGGCCAGAGCGTTGACGACATCGTCGGTCGGGGCGTCGGCGTCGCCGCAGCCCGCGAGGGCGGCGAGGGCGAGGCCGATCAGGTGGAGTGTGTGGCGGAGTGGCATGGGATGTGATGTTAGCTGTTTTGTGGGGGATGTGCCGGGGTGACTGGGGCGGTAGGATGTTGGCTTGCTGTTGGGAATGAGTCAGGCAGAGCCTGGCCTACGCGTTTTGGGGAGGTGTGATGGGCATGGTTCGTCTTTGTGTTGTGGGCGTATTCGTATTGTGTCTTGGCGGCGGAGTGTTGGCGTCGCGGCCGAACATCATTCTGGTCATGGCCGACGACCAGGGTTGGGGTGACATGGCGTACAACGGTCACCCGTTATTGAAGACTCCGAACTTCGACAAGGCGGCGGCTGCCGGTTTGCGATTCGATCGCTTCTACGCTGCGGCACCGGTCTGTTCGCCAACTCGTGCCAGTGTGTTGACCGGTCGGCACCCGAATCGCTCGGGGGTTTTCAAGTGGGGTTACCCGTTGCGGCCTCAGGAGTCGACGTTGGCCGAGGTTTTGAAGACTGCCGGTTATTCGACGGCTCACTTTGGCAAGTGGCACCTGGGCAGTGTCCGTCGATCGAGTCCAGCTCATCCTGGAAACAACGGTTTTGATCACTGGCTGAGTGCACCGAACTTCTACGACAACAATGCGATTCTGTCGTTGATGGGGAAGGCGGTGCAGACTAAGGGCGAGAGTTCGATGGTGGCTGTTGATGCGGCGTTGGAGTGGATCGGCCACGACGTCAAGAAAGAGCATCCCTTCCTGGCCGTCGTCTGGTTCGGGTCGCCACACTCACCCCATCGCGCCGTCGCACAGGACCGCAAACACTATGCCGATCAGCCGATGCGCAACCAGCACTTCCTGGGCGAGGTGACAGGAATGGATCGGGCGTTTGGCAAACTACGAGACGCCCTGGGCCCGCTGGGGATCCGCGAGAACACGATCCTGTGGTATTGCAGTGACAATGGTGCGTTGCCTCGGGTCGGTTCGGCCGGGAAGTTCCGAGGTCGCAAGGGGCAGATTTACGAAGGCGGGTTGCTGGTGCCATCGATTCTCGAGTGGCCGGCTCGGATTAAGTCGCCTGCCACGACGTCGATTCGTTGCAACACGTGCGACATTTATCCGACATTGCTGGAGATTGTCGGGGCCAAGGCCAGGCATCAGCCGACTCTCGATGGCGTGAGTTTGTTGGGAGTGGTCGATGGCAAGACCACGACGCGTCCGCAGCCGATGGGGTTCTGGGACTATCGGACCGGCGGCATCAGTACTCCTTCGGCCAAGTGGATGGCCGACCTGCTGGCCGCTCAGCAGAACGGCAGCGACCTGCCGGCTCATGTATCGAGCCAACAGGCGGCTCGATTACCCAGTCCGGCTCATCCGCGGAATCGCTTTCCCGGTCACGCTGCGTGGGTTGAAGGAGACTGGAAGTTGCACCGGGTTGAAGGGGCTGAGGGGGGGGTTCGATTCGAGTTGTACGACTTGAAAACGGATCCGTTCGAGAAGACGAATGTGGCGGCGAAGTCTCAGGAACGGTTGTCGGAGTTGAAACCGGCCCTGAGGCGATGGCTAGAATCGGTTGTGGGCAGTTATAACGGTGACGACTATCTTGGCGGTGGGCGGAACAAGCGAGATTGATGAACAAGGCATTCGTCAGGGAACCGGAATTCGACGGACGCGCTTTTTGTCCGCGGTGTGGGCAACTGGGGACCGCAGTGCAATCGGTGACGCTGGACGCTTTTGTGCAGCCGGAGTCTCGAGGCGACCTGGGCGATGATGCCTGGTTCTGTGGCTTCGGTCGCTGCGACGTGGCCTATTTCAACCTCTTCGAATCCACAGTGACCACGGGTCAGTTGACCTGCGGAGTCTATCCGATGGACTTGCAGGCTCCGATTTGTGGTTGCTTTGGGTTGCGGATGACCGACATCGAGGCCGACGTTGCCGAGGGGCATCCATCCCGGCTACGTGAACTGGCCGCACGATCCAAGAGCGATGAGGCCCATTGCCAGACGGTCGCGGCTGACGGTCGTTGCTGTATGCAGGAGGCGCAACGGATCTACTTCCGGCTCAGTGGGGCAATGGACTGAATCCTCCGGGCACTCCCCGGCCTCAGACGGGGAACCTGGACCATCGTGGGTGTCTCGCCAGGCTCGTCACGGTAGGATGATGGCCGACTCAACCGCTGGCCTGTGTTCCAGGGCCTGGTGCGATTGAGACAGGAGTAACCGGCATGATTCTCTTCGCCCGGCCAGGTGACCTGCGGCATTGGCCGACGAGTGTGGGCTTGGTCGTCATCGCCCTGGTGGTGACGATCCTGGTGACTTCGCAACGCTCACATGCCGGTGACGCGATGCCATTCGCCAAGCTGGGTGCGGACTTCCAGAAGACGGTCCGGCCATTGCTGAGCAAGTACTGCCTGGGCTGTCACTCGACGAAGAAGAAAATTGGCGAACTGGATTTCGAGCAGTTCACCACCCTGGCCGCCGTCCGTAAGGGGACAAAGTCGTGGTTGAAAGTGGTCGAGATGCTCGAGAACGGCGAGATGCCGCCGAAGAAGTCAGCCCAGTTGACGGCCAATCAACGCAAGACGCTGGCCAACTGGGTGGAACGTTACCTGCACGCCGAGGCGTTGGCCCGGGCAGGAGATCCGGGGCCGGTGGTGTTGAGACGGCTGAACAACGCCGAGTACACTTTCACGATCCGCGACCTGACCGGCGTGTCGCTGGATCCGGCGCGTGAGTTTCCGACCGAGGGAGCCGCCGGCGAAGGATTCACCAATACGGGCAACGCCCTGGTGATGTCTCCGGCACTGCTGCGGAAGTACCTTGATGCCGGACAGCATGTCGCCCGCCACGCGATGCTGGTACCCGATGGGATTCGGTTCTCGATGGGTTCCAGTCGCCGCGACTGGACCGACCAGCTTCTTTCCGAGATCCGGGGCTTCTACGGTCAATTTACCACCACGGTCAAGCTGCACTCGCACTACAACCTGCCGAAGATGTCCCACTTGGGGAATGCCGGCCAGGTGCCTCTGGAACCGTACTTCGCCGCGACGCTTGTCGAGCGGGCCGCGTTGACGGCGGGGCAGACGAAGATCGAAGACGTTGCGAACAAGCACGGGCTCAGTACCCGGTACCTGCGGCGGTTGTGGTCGGAATTGAACAAGAAAGATCAGTCATTCCTGTTGGCCGACCTGGGTCGTCGATGGCGCGAGGCGAAGCCAGGACAGGAAAAGGCCCTGGCCGAATCGGTCAAGGGGTGGCAGCGTGGGTTGTGGATGTTCAATCCCGTGGGCCTGATCGGCAAGAAGGGCAGCCGGCCTCGCTGGATGGAAGCCGCCACCCCGGTACTGACCGCCCAGTCGTTGCGGCTCAAGATCCCCGCGGCCAAACCCAGCGACAAGAAAGACGACACAAAGAAGCCGGCCGACGTGGCCGAAAAAGTCGTCGTGTCGCTTGTCGTCACTGCCGCCGGTGATGGCAACACAGGTGACTTTGTCGTTTGGGAGCGGCTCCGACTGGTTCTCAAGGACAAGCCCGACATCCTGGTCAAGGATGTCGTCAAGGACGGCCCGTTCGGCAAACACCCCGATGGAACGCCGGTCGATGCGGCTTCGATCTGTGTGCAGGCGCCGGCCGTGATTCAACTCGAACTTCCCGTGGATGTCGCGGGAGGGCGAGAACTGGTGGCCACGGTCCGGCTGGACGCCCGAACCGGAGCACGTGGCAGTGCACAGGTCGAGTTGGTGTCCGGGGCTGGGACGACCACCGATGGACTCAAGGTCAGCGAGGTCAATGTGACCTACGGCAAGGTCAATATCGGGGCCGATGTTCGAGAGGTTGCGTTCCACAACGCGGTGCTGGTCGGGGAGAACAGCGCGGCGCGAGATCGGTTTGAGACGGCCATGAAAGACCACCGCAAACTGTTTCCCGCGGCGGTGTGTTACACGCAAATTGTTCCGGTCGATGAACTGCTGACGTTGACCCTGATGTATCGTGAGGACGATCACCTGGTGCGGTTGATGCTCACCAAGCAGCAGGTGGCGAAGCTCGAGAAGCTCTGGGACCAATTGATCTATGTCAGCCACGAGCCGTTCCGGCTCTCCGACGTGCTGGACTCGTTGCTGGAGACGACGATCGACCACCCCCAGGAGGGGATCTTCGACCAGATGGTCAAGGACGTTCGCAAGCGAACCGAGCGATTTCGCCAGCGGTTGAAGGTGACCGAGCCCAAACACCTCGACGCTGTGATCGACCTGGCCGAGCGAGCGTGGCGGCGTCCCCTGGATTTCGACGATCGAGCCGCGTTGCGGGGGTTGTACCGAAAGTTGCGAAGCTTGGACCTCTCGCACGATGCCGCCATCCGGATGGCCGTGGCCCGGGTCTTTGTCTCCTCGTCGTTTCTCTATCGACTCGAAGAAGCGGCCACTGGTGAGACGCCCGCCGATGTCAGTGCCTGGGAACTCGCCAGCCGGCTGAGCTACTTCCTGTGGTCAACGACTCCGGATGCCCAGTTGCGGCAGGCGGCGGCATCGGGTCGCCTGTCCGAGAGTGGGCCGCTGTTGTACCAGTCGCGTCGTCTGCTGAGCGATCCGCGGGTTCGGCGGTTGGCCGCCGAGTTCGCCTGCCAGTGGATCCACGTGCACAACTTCGATCCCAACATCGAGAAGAGCACGAAGCAATTTCCGGAGTTCAAGAAGTTGCGTGGTGACATGTACGAGGAGACGGTCCGCTTCTTCACCGACCTGTTCCAACAGGATCGCTCGCTGCTGCGGCTGCTCGACTCGGATCACACGTTCGTCAACAGGCGGCTGGGCGACTTCTACGGCATCCCGGGGTTGAAGGGTGACGGTTGGCAGAGGGTGGATGGAGTTCGCAAGTTCGGACGTGGTGGAGTGCTGGGGTTGGCCACGACGCTGGCGACCCAGTCGGGCGCCACGCGGACCAGTCCGATTCTGCGAGGCAACTGGATCAGCGAGGTGCTGTTGGGTGAGCGGTTGCCGCGGCCGCCGAAGAACGTGCCGCAACTGGCCGATGAAGTGCCCGTGGGACTCAGCGAACGGCAGTTGATCGAGCGTCACAGCAAGGATGAGGCCTGCGCGAAATGCCACTCGAGAATCGATCCATTCGGTTTCGCGCTGGAGCACTACGATGCCATCGGCAGGCGTCGAGAAAAGAGCGCCGGCGGGGTCGCGATCGACTCGAAGACGACATTGCCCGATGGCACGAAGATTGACGGCATCGACGGATTGCGCGGATACCTGCTGAAGCAGCGGAGAGAGGCTTTCCTGCGTCAATTCTGCCGCAAGTTGCTCGGTTATGCCCTGGGACGGGAATTGCAGTTGTCGGATCGGCCGCTCGTCGATGAAATGCTCAGACGGCTGGCCGGGAAGAACTATCGTTTCTCAGTGGCTGTTGAGACAATCGTAAGCAGCCGACAGTTTCGGATGATTCGCGGGACACCCGCAGACAGAGGCAAACCATGACATATCGATTCTCACGTCGAACGTGGTTGCGTGGTGCCGGCGTCACGATGGCACTGCCGTGGATGGAATCGTTGCCGGTCTGGGGTGACGAGCCGGCCAGGAGTTCAAATCCGGGTAGCCAGGCACCGGTACGGCTGGGTGTGCTGTTTGCCGGAAACGGCTTCCACGCCGGTCACTGGTGGGCCAAGGGCGCCGGTTCGACGATGGAACTGGGCAAGGTGCTCGAGCCGATCGCTGAATTCCGCGAGAAGATGACCTTCGTGGAAGGGCTGTATAACGAGCAGGCCCTGAAGGGCAATATTCACAGTTCTCAGACGGGCAACATTCTCTCGGGCGCATCACTTGCTCCCGGCGGCGATATCGTCAGCGGAACAAGTTTCGACCAGGTCATTGCCCAGCACTACGGCCGCTCGACGCGGGTGCCGAGCCTGGTGCTGGGGTGCGAGCGATCCAATCCGGGGATCCACAAGAACTACTCGATGCTCTACAGCTCACACATCTCGTGGAGTTCCCCGACCACGCCGACGCCGCTGGAACTGTATCCGGCCCTGGCGTTTGACCGGTTGTTCAAGAACCGGGTGAAGAAGGGTGAGCAGAGCGTGCTGGATGCGGTTCTGGGAGAGGCGTCCCGGTTTCGCAAGAAGGTCAGCCGTCGCGACCGCCAGAAGCTGGACGAATACCTGAATTCGGTTCGCGAGGTGGAGCAGCGGATCGACCGGGCCGGCCAGAAGGGGGAATTGCAGGGCTGGCGACCGACCCTGGAGAAGCCGAACATCCCGCGGCCTCCCGAGGGCCTTCCCCAGAACATTGCCGACCACGCCAAGCTGATGTGCGACATCGTGGTTCTGGCCTTCCAGACTGATATGACACGCGTCTGCACGCTGAAGCTCAACAACGACCACAGTTACCTGCAGTTTCCGCACCTGGGAGTCGAGGTGGGCCACCACGAACTGTCGCACTCGGATCGTGGCAAGCAGTCGCCGGACTGGCTGAAGGTGAACCACTTTTTCATGGAGCAGTACGCCTACATCGCCCGCAAGCTGGATGCGATCCAGGAGGGCGAGCGAACCGCGCTGGATAACTCGATGCTGATGATGTGCTCGAGCATGATGTCGGGGATTCACGACGCGACCCAGTTGCCGGTAGTGTTGCTGGGTCGCGGTGGCGGAAAGCTCGAAACCGGTCGGGTGCTCAGTTACAACGGCAAGCCCAACCGCAAGATGTGCAGCCTGTATCTCTCGTTGATGGAGAAGTGCGGTGTGCGGCTGACGGCGTTTGGTGACTCGACGGCCAGGCTGGCCGAGGTCTGAACCGGGGCCGGCCTGGTTACCGGTTCCATCGTGCGGTGCGGACGTGGGATGGCTTGTCCGCATCGGTCCAGGCGAAGAACAGGTCGTTGCCGAGACGTTCCATGCGAGGGAACCCCGACGAGCGGCTTGCCAAGGTCCGCGTCAGCCGCCGCGGCGGCGTCATTGTTCCGTCGCTGTGAACCACCCGCCAGCAAATCTCGGCGGCCTTGCCATCGACCTTGAGCCACGACACCGCGGCGGTGTTCGTGTCGACCAGGACGATGTCGACACGCCCGGCCGAGCCGTCGTCGTCGACACGGATCGTCTTGCCGAACGTCTTCGCCGAGTCCCGCGAGAATCGGACTCGGACTTGCGGATGGGCCTCGGCATCGGTGAACCAGGCGACGGCGACCGACTTGCCGTGAGTGTCGACCGACGGGCCGTTGACCGGGCAGCCCGCGATCACCCAGTTGTCGGCGTTCACTCGGCCCGCACGTCGCACCTGGCCGGCGTTCAGGATCGAGGATCCAATGTCGCGGACTTCGCCTGCAGAACGGTCTCGAAACACCACGTAGGGATTGCCGCTGGAGAGCAGCACGGCGCCCGTCTGGCAACACTCGCAAACGCGTGGGTCGACGACTCGTTCGGGACCCAGTCTCCCGTCTCGGTCCAGAGTGCAATACCGCAGGGCCATCTCGCCACCTTCTTTGACCATCTTGCGTCCGTCGAGCCAAAAGACCCCGAAGGTTCGCTTGTCGACCGGGATGATCGATACGAAACCGTGTTCGGTCGGAGTGCCGTCGCGGTGAGGTGACAGGGGTGGAGACCAGGATTGGCCGTGGTTGTGCGAAAGGCTCAGCTTGACGTCATACGAGTAGGTTCCCGACGAGCTCTTTTGCAACCAGTGGGCGACCAGTGTCCCGTCTGCCAACGCCGACAACGACGGGAAATCGGCCCAGTTGACAAACCAGTCGTTGCCCGTGGCGATGGTTCTTGGCTGGGACCAGCCGTCGGTTTTCCAGAACGAGAACTTCAGCGTGGCCCTTCGGCCCGGACCTCGCTCGATCCAACTCAGGTACAACCGCCCGTCGGCTCCTCGTAACAGGTTCGGTTCGCCACTGGGACGGCCCGCGGGGCAGGGCACTTCGATGCCATCCGCCTTGAATCCCAGTGCCTTGGGCGAGTCTCCGCACTCCGCCCGATCGGCTCCAGTCAACGCCAACGCCAGCAGGAGAATCGAGACAAGTTTCATGGTCACACCGAATCGGGGTCAGAGCTTGAATAGTGAATCGTGGTCGGCGTTTTGGGGAAATGCCGAGACCGGGTCAGACACTATTCACTATTCAAGCTCTGACCCCAAGCCTGTTGGGGAGAGGGGGGGGGAGGGTCGGATTCAAGTGGGGGGGGGTGGTGGTGAGAAGGGCCGGGCGGGCTGGAGGGGTTTTTTGGTTTTTCGGCAGGAGCCCGCGCTTCCGCCCGGGACCCCAACCGTTTCGGCGGTG
>Ga0115002_10002779_pt1 | contig 22466 bp, 24 predicted proteins | sample ArcticOcean_MG_C_8_FD_89576 | JGI IMG/M metagenome (GOLD analysis project Ga0115002, IMG submission 89576) | Marine microbial communities from western Arctic Ocean - ArcticOcean_MG_CB11_86 | ecosystem: Environmental > Aquatic > Marine > Oceanic | place: Arctic Ocean: Canada Basin | collected... | reverse complement strand
TGCGCCTCCTGCTTGCGGCGGAGGTCGCCGTAGCAGTCGGAGCAATAGACCGGGCGGTCATCGCGCGGTCGGAATGGCACCTCGGTCATGCTGGCGCACTGCGCGCAGCTTGCGACGTGGAGCTGGCGAGGCGTGCGGCCACCCCACGAGACGTACACGCCGTAAGCAGGCGCGAAGTCGCGATCCTCGGGGCGCATCAGCTTGCGCGTGGCGCGACACGACGGGCAGCGCACTGGGTCGTGCTCCAGGCCCTTGGTCGCGTAGAACTCCTGCTCACCTACCGTGAAGACAAACGCGCCGCCACAGTCTCGGCAGGCGAGTTCGCGGTCCTGGAATGCCATCGCATCTCCCTCTGTGCCGGATCCCGCTCTCGTTTGGGGGGGGGCACCGTGCACGAACACACGACACGCGTCGCGTTCTTCAATTCGCTCCCTTGTGAAAGTTGGGGCGAAGATAGTGTACCAGCGTTCATCGGTCCGCCGGCCGGGTTTCCCCGCTTGCCGCCCTTGAGGTCCCGCGGCAGCTAGCGGTGGAAGGCGGCCAACGCCTGGCGGTAATCCTCGCCAAGGAGCGTGATCGCGGCGGCGACGAACGTCAGCACGCCGGTCGTACCGACCACGATGACCGTCACGATCGCTCCGATCGTGCTCTCGATGCCAAGCTCGGCAGCGTCGAGTAGTACGCGCATGAGCAACATCACCTCGAGCATCACGCCAGTCGCGAGCGCGAGCCGCCAGCCGAAGTCGGCGAGGCCTCGTCGATCGAACCCGCCGATCCGGTTCCGTAGCAGCACGACGAGGAGTGTGAATTCGATGATCGCGGTTGCCGAGGCCGCGGCCGCGAGGCCTCGGAGTTCGAATGGGCCGACGAGGAGGAACGCCAGCACGACGTTCAGCACCATCGCGCCGACCGCGATCTGCACGGGGGTGCGCGTGTCCTCGAGCGCGTAGAACCCGCGGCTGACGATCTCGATCCCCGCGTGGCCGAAGACGCCGATGCCGAACACGACGAGCGCGTCGGCGACCAGTTCGGTTGACCCGCCATCGAAGGCGCCACGTTCGAGGAGGATGCGCACCCCGGGCTCGGCCAGCGCGATCAGCAGCGCTGACGCGGGCAGCGCCAGGAACAACACCGCTCGCAGCGAGCGCCACAACGTATTGCGCAGCGAGTCGAGGCGGCCCGCTGCGGCGTGTTCCGAGAACGTCGGGAATGCCGCGGTCGCGACGGCCATCCCGACCACGCCGACCGGCAGCATCATCATCAGGAACGCGAAGTTGACGCCGCTGATCGCCTCGTCGGACACGAACGAGGCGAAAAAGACCAGCACGAGGAAGTTGATCTGCGACGCCCCGAGGCCGATCACCCGCGGTCCCATCATCTTGAGGACCTCGCGTACGGCCTCGGAACGGAGATCGACCGAGGGCGACCAGCGCATCCCGACCCGCCGCAGCACCGAGAGCTGGATCGCGAGGTGCCCCACGCTGCCGATCACCACGCCCCATGCCAGTCCGTGAATGCCAAACGGCCCGGTGAGTAGCACCGCACTGAGGATGATCGACAGGTTGTAGACCATCGGCGCGAGAGCTGGCGCTAGGAAGTGTTGCCGGGCATTGAGGATTCCCATTAGCATCCCGGAGATGCCGAAGAAGATTGGCGACAAGAGCATCAACCGCGTGAGGTCGATCGCGAGGTCGCCCAATTCGGCCTCGCGACCGCTAGTTTCACCGAGCCCGGGCGCGAGGAGCGGCACGAGTAACGGGGCGAAGACGAACGCGACGCCCGCGACGACGACCGTCGCGATGCTGATCAAGTTGAGAACGCGCGACGCCAGTAGCCACGCTCGATCCGGCCCCTGGTGCATGGATACCCGCGCGAAGACTGGAATGAAGGCCGCCGAAAGGGTGGCACCCGCGAGTAGCTGGAACACCAGATCCGGCAGGCGGAACGCGACCCAGTACGCGCCGAGTTCTGGATCGGTGCCGAACGCGTCAGCGATCGTGACGGAACGCAGCAAGCCGAGCAGCCGCGACCCGAGGAATCCGAGGGCGACAATCCCAGCCGCGCCCGCGATGCCAGAGGGCGCCCGTTCGCTCCCACGTTGGAGGAAGCGCCGGAAGCCGCGCAGCACGGCGCGCGCGCCTGCGGGGGGCGCTTCGCTCGTCATTCATGCACGATAGACGTGTCGCTGGCCTCTAGATAGACGTTGGTCTTGGCCATCGATAGACGTTCGTCGGGCCCACGGCTACGATGTTTTCTCGCTCGACACCGGTCCGTTCGGATGGAGGGGCAATGGCCCACACCCTGTCTGCTCGCAAACGCATCCGTCAGAACGTGACGCGCAGCGATCGCAACAAGCCTTTTCGAACGCGCGCTGCGGCAGCGGTGCGTGACGCCCGTGCGGCGATCGATGCCGGAGACGACGACGCGTCCGAGCGCGTGCGTGAGGCTCAGTCCGCGCTCGATCGCGCGGCCCGGCGCAAGATTATTCACCCGAACTCTGCGGCGCGGCGGAAGGCTCGCCTCTCCGCCCGATTGAAGAGCGCTCAGGCCTGACCCGGTTCCTACCGGCTGGCCTCGCTTTCGAGCCCGCGCTAGCGGGCTTCTTCTTGCCCTCGTAGCCCTGAGGTCCTGACCTCGCCATACTGCCTCTGACGGGGTTCGTCGGTCAGCGCTCCGCGCTGCTCGTCCCGGGGACCGACGCCTGGGGTGCGATGACTCAGCCCAACCCAATCGAGTTCCCGTCCGACCCGCCCGGTCACCCTCGCTTGCGGACGATCGGCGCGCGCCTCGAGGCGGCGCGCAACGCGAAGCGCCTCACGCTTGAGGAAGCCGAGCGCGACACTCGGATCAGCACCGAGTACCTCGATGCGCTCGAGCGCGGCCGTTACGAGGTGCTGCCAGCCCCGGTCTACGCGCGCGGCTTCATGCGGAGCTACGCCGGCTACCTCGGGCTCGACCCCGCCGAGGCGGTGATGTCGATGCCCGTCGATCTGCCACTGCCTGAGGGCCTCGATCCGATGCCTGGCTTACGACGGATGCCCTCGACGACCTTGCCGCCTTTCGATCTCCGCCACGCGGTGGTGATGGCGGGCATCATCGCGCTGGTGGCGGTGCTGCTCTGGGTCGTCCCACTCCTCGGTGGCGGAACGGGCCTACCCGACCTCGGTGGCCGCGACTCTGGGCCCTCTGCGTCGAGCGTCGTTTCACCGTTTGACCCAGGCACGACGCCCTCGTTCATCGGCGTTGACCGAGCGGTGGCGATCGATCTCCTCGAGCAGCTCGGCCTCGAGCTCGAGATCGTCGAGAGCCCTAGCGCCACGACGCGGGCGGGCGCGGTGTTCCAGCAAGCACCCGAGGCCGGCACGCTGATCGCTGCTGGCGATACGGTCACGATCGTCGTTTCGCTGGGCTCGTCCGACAGCTGATCCGTGCGGTCCGTTTGACGGGGTTCGCTCGGCCACCGACGGTGGATCGGTGAAGTACCATCTCGTCACCCTCGGCTGCGCCAAGAACACCGTCGATTCGATGCGCCTCGAACAGGCGCTGCGCGCCGGGCGTCACCTCGCATCGCCCGATCCCGACGATGCCGACCTGCTGATCGTCAACACCTGCGGGTTCATCGACGCGGCCAAGGACGAGTCGATCGAGGTCATCAAGCAGCTTGACGCGGAGCGCCGATCCGGCCAGCAGCTGTACGTGGTCGGGTGCCTCACCGAGATCGCCGAGGAGCAAGTCCGCCTTGCGGTGCCGAACGTGGACGCTACCTTCGGCGCCGAGCGCTGGGACGAGGTCGCGGCCGACCTCGGATCAGCGAGCGCCAGCTTCGATATCCCGCAGCCGGACCTCGCAAACATCGGCGCGCCGAGCGCCTACCTCAAGATTTCCGATGGCTGCGACCGCCCCTGCACCTTCTGCATCATCCCGACGATCAAGGGCGGCATGCACTCCGACCCGACCGGCCGCCTGATCGCTGAGGCGAAGTTCCACGCCGCGGCCGGGGTGCGCGAGCTCGTCCTCGTCGCGCAGGACTCGACGGCGTACGGCGAGGACCGAGGCAATCGCGATGGCCTCGCGGAGTTGCTCGAAAAGTTGTCGGAGGCTGTGCCTGACCTGCCGTGGATGCGCCTGATGTATGCCTACCCCGGGCGCGTCACACCTCGCCTCGCCGAGACCATGGCATGCCTCCCCAATGTGGTGCCCTACGTCGACATGCCGCTCCAGCATGGCGCGCCCGCCGCGCTCAAGCGCATGCAACGGCCGAGCGTGAATAAGGCCCGCGAGAGCATCGGCCTGATCCGCGATGCGATGCCGGATGCGGTGTTGCGCACGACATTTATCGTTGGCTTTCCTGGTGAAACGGAAGCTGAGTTCGAGGTCTTGCTCGACTTCGTCGAGGAGCAGCGATTCGAGCACATCGGCGCGTTCACCTACTCGGCGCAGCCGGGCACCCCCGCCGGGACGATGCCCGATCAGGTGCCCGAGGCGGTCAAGGTCGAGCGCTACGGACGCCTGATGGAGCTGGCTCAGTCCATCTCCCACGAAGCTAATCGCTCGGTGATCGGCCAGGAGTTCGATGTCCTCGTCGAGTCTGCTGAGCCAGTGGAGTCAGCGGGCGGCGATCTGGTCGTCGTCGGCCGGACAATCCGCGATGCGCCCGAGGTAGATGGGCTTGCCTTTGTGAAGGGCGAATTCGTCGCTGGATCGCTCATTCGAGCCCGGATCGATGGTGCGCTTCCTTACGATTTGCTCTGCTCACCGGTCGAAACCCCTGCGCTTCGGTAGGACCGTCGCGTAGCTAACCCCCTGATTCGTCTATGGTGACGGCTGTTCTTCGAGATCCGGGAAGACCCCGATAGCAGCGTCGAGTATTACGAACGACAGTTAACAACGATTTCACGTGATTGTGCGCACTGTCACGTACGAAAGACACCAGACAGGTTGATATTTAATTACAGGTGGCCACACGGCAATTCGTGGGCCCACCACGGAAGGACACGGAAAATGCGGATCGAGCGGTATTACAACGCCTTGGTCAGTCGCTCGCAGCCAGGCGTCACCCTGACGATGCAGGAAGCCAAGCAGGACCCGCACCGCACGGTGGAGTGCCAGTTCCCCTTCTACGGCTAGCACACGCTAGACCGTCGTCGTAGGGAGGACCGCCTCGGCGACCGCATAGCGGTGTCAAGGCGGTCCTCAAACCGAAACGGACGGCCGAGAGGCCGTCCGTTTTCATGTCCTGACCCTCAGCCGAGAGTCCAGCGAAGGCCGACTAGCCGTTGAGCACCTGCTCGTCACGCGCGATCAATACGATCTCGGCGCGACCGATCAGTTCTCGCTCAGCGAAGTGCAGCGCGGCCTCGGCTAGGCCGCGCGCGACCGAGGGCGACTCGGATACCACGGCGTAGCCCACCTGCGCCTGCCGGTGGTGATCCGGCAGGCGCACTTCCGAGGCGGTGAGGTTCAGCACCTGTCGCAGCCGGGCGACCAGTGATCGCACGACAGAGCGTTTGTCTTTGAGCGAGTGCGCGTCAGGCAGCCGCAGCGTCAGTACGACGCTGACCGTGGTCATCGGGCTACTCGGGGCTCGGCCCGTCGTCGGGAGCAACAGGTACCGCAAACGCTGCACCGGCGGCACGGCTCAATTCGCCGAGGTCTTCGCTGATCTCGAGGTCGGGATCCTCTCCGAACTCATCGGAGTCGTCGTCCTCGAGGTCGACTTCCTCATCGAGGTCGGTGCTCGCTTCCGTGCCTTCCGTGGGCTCTCCTTCAACCGCAGCTTCGAGCGCGAGTTGGGCTCCGGCGTCCTCGGGCGGTAGTTCGACGTCGTTCGGCAATGGCGGCAGCTCGTCGGGCCGTTCGAGGCCGAAGTGCTGCAGGAACCGCTGCGTTGTGTTGAAGAGCAACGGCCGCCCAGGTCCGGGCGCGCGGCCGATGCCTTCGATCAGGCCGCGTGCGCGCAGTGTGGCCACCGCTCCGTCGCTGCTGACGCCGCGGATCTGTTCGATCACGTGCCTGGTGACGGGCTGGCGGTAGGCGATGATTGCCAGAGTCTCCAGCGCTGCATTCGAGAGCCGTCGATTCGCCTCGAGGCCGAGGAAGTGCTCGACGGTCGCAGCGACGTCGGAGGCGGTCACGAGCTGGGCGCCGTCGGGGCCCTGCTGCAAGCGCACACCGCGCCACTCGTCGCGCAAGGTCTCACCGAGGTCATCGAACCCACGTCGTACCTGCGCTGCGGTCAGCCCGAGCGCGCGACCGAGCGCTGAGGCGGCGATCGGTTCGTCCGCGACGAAGAGCAACGCCTCGAGGGTCTGAGTCAGCGCGGCGCCAGCGAGTACTTCGGCACTGCGTTCGTCATCGGCTGCTTCGTCGGTCGCGCCGTCCTCTGCCGCGCCATCGTCCACGGCGGGCGCGGGCTCCTCATCCGAATCGGCGGAGGCTAGCTCGTCTGAGGGAGCGGCCTCATCGCCATCATCGAGCTCGGCGGTTACGGTGCCCTCGGCAGTTGGTGCTGCTTGTTCGGGAGCGGCGTCGGTCGACTCCGCGGAGCGTCCGACGGTGGCCTCGCTCGTGGCGTCGCGAATTGTGCTGTCGGGGATGGCGATCTCCGCCATCTCATCGGGGTCGTTGTCATCAACGATGGGCTGCGCTCGTTCGTTCGTCATGGAGCCGTCCTGACCGAAGATCGAGTTCGTCGAAATGGACCTTTACGGACGGGGGCGATGATAAACGGACCAGTAGATGGTCGTGAAGCAGGAGCTCTGTTTTCTCGGACACGGATTGGATGGCGCCATTGAGGTTCGCGTGAGACGCGACGTGGATCTGAACCGATACGCGTAGCCCGCGCCGGTGTAGGTTATCGACTCGCACCTCGGCGCTGGAGATGTCGTCGCGCTCCTCAATCATCTGCTGTAGCCGCATTGCCACGTCATCCACGCTGACCTGCCCACCGGCCGTGAACGACAGCGGCCGACCGAGCGCCGTTCGCCGCGCCCAGGCGATCACGAGGCCAAGTAGCGCGACAGCGCCCAGTCCGGTCGTTGCGATCGCCTGACCGGTCGGCGTCAGGCGTGCCTCAAGCCACGCGATCGTATCCGTCGATGCCTGGAGCGCGGTCAACGGTGCCAGCCAGATCGCGGCGATCGCCGCGATGAGAAACGCAGCCAGACCGAGAGCGCCCCGATAGCCCTCGAGGCGGCGTTGACGGCGCGACGGCTTGGGGGCGAGCGCACGGAGCCGCGCGTTGCGCGCGCGCATGCTGATCTCGCCTGGGGCAATGGGACTACGTAGAGACGACATACGGCTCCCCGACCCCCGCACGACGATCGTCGGTCGTGAGAGAGTGGTCCGGCACCCCGCCATGGGTGCGCGCCGTCAAGACGCCTGTGAATACGATGGAGGAGCGAACCGCCGCTGTCTACTGACAGCACCGCGTCAGGCTAGGCTCCTCGTGCGACTCTTTACCGCAATCGGGATCCCAGCGAACTGGCGCGATGAGGCCGTTCAGCTACACCAACGCCTGGCGAGCGACTTCGGGGGCGAGCTCCGCTTCGTGACCGTCGAGCAGTTGCACGTGACCGTGCGTTTTCTCGGCGAGGTCGCAGACGATCGAGCTGCCGACTTGTCCCGCACGATCGAGGCGATCCAACCGCTGACCCCCTTGCGCACCCTCGAGGCGGCAGGACCTTCGGTCGCGCAGGATGCACCAACGTCTGGTGGCTCGGTATCGCGATCGGCACCGCCGAGGCCACGGAGCCCCTGCGCGAGGTGGATCAGGCGATCACTGCGGCGGAACTTGCCACGCCCGAGGCGGCGTGGAGACCGGATCTGACTCTGGCGCGCGTGCGCCGTCAGGTCGGCACGAAGCGGCACGCACGACTCGCTGACGCTGCCCGGCACCTTGCCTGCTCCACCACCGCAATCGACTGGCGGAACGACCGTCGAACTGCACCGACTCGACCTCGGGAATCGTGTGCCAATTCACAAATTGTTAGTCCGATCAGCAGTTGGTTGACGACCCGATCCTCCGCGATCTACTGTGCAGTTATGAACCCTCCTGGATTGAGCGATCAGTGAACGGCGTCGTGGCTTGTCACGGCGCCTTTTTCGTTCTCGGGGATTTTGGAGGGTTCGGAACTCAGCCTCAGGAGGCTCGATGTACTCAGGCATGATCGGAAAAATCGACAAGGCTCACCGCTACGCCGCCGAGCGTGACCGATTCCAGTTTGACGATCTGCGCGTCACGATTCAGGGCAACAACGACGACCACGCCGTGACCCTGCACGAGGGCGCCTGGCAGTGCGAGTGCGACTTTTTCCGGCACGAGGCGACCTGCGCACACACGATGGCGCTTGAGGTTCTGCTTGCCGGCATGGTCCCGGCAGGCCAGACCGAGGGCTAAGCGAGGCCTGATCGCGCGCCGTCGCCCGCGCCCCGGCCGAACAGAGGCCAGTCAGTCCTCGAAGCGGCGCAGAACCAGTACCGCGTTCTGCCCGCCGAATCCGAACGAGTTCTTCAGTACCGTCCGCACGTCCGCTGTCCGCGACTCGAGCGCGACGTAGTCGAGGTCGCATTCGTCCGCCGGGTGCTCGAGATTGATCGTCGGAGCGATCTCTCCGGTGAGCATCGTCTGCACCGCGGCCACCATCTCCACGCCGCCCGAGCCACCCAGCAGGTGCCCGATCTGCGACTTCAACGAGGTGACGGGCGTTGCGTAGGCGTGCTTACCCAGCACCGTTTTGAGCGCCTTCGTCTCGGCGACGTCCCCGACCTCGGTTGCCGTGGCGTGAGCTGATACGTAATCGATCTCCTCGGGGGCGACGTCGGCGTTCTGCAACGCAATGCGCATCGCGTGCGCGGCGCCGGTGCCCGCATCGGACGGAGCCACGAGGTAGGTCGCGTCCGCGCTGACTCCGTACCCGAGCACTTCGGCCAGCGGCTTCGCGCCTCGCGCGGTCGCGTGCTCCAGCGACTCCAGCAGCACCATGCCCGCGCCCTCGGCTGGTGCGAAGCCGTCGCGGTTACGGTCGAACGGTCGCGAAGCCCGTTCGGGCTCGCCGTTGTACGAGGTGGTGAGTGCACGCATCGCGGCGAAGCCGGCGAGCCCGAGTTCGCAGATACCCGCCTCGGTACCACCAGCGAGCATCACGTCAGCAGCGTCGCGCCGGATCACCTCGACGGCTTCGCCGATCGCCTGTGTGCCGGAAGCGCACGCCGTGACGATGGTGTTCGTGTAGCCCTGCAGTCCAAGCTGGATCGTCACGTTGGCGGCCGCCATGTTCGGCAGCCATTTCGCGACATACAGCGGGTCGAGCTTCATCCCGCCGCGGTCGACGAGCGTGCGCATCGCGCCCTCGACGTTGGGGTAGCCGCCGCCCCCGTTGCCGAGGATCACTCCGGCACGTTCGCGGTCGATTGATTCGAGATCCAGTCCGCCGGAGCTCTCGGCCTGGCGCGCGGTGGCGACGGCAAACTGCGAGAAGCGCGCCATCCGTCGTGCGGTACGGCGGTCCATGTAGTCGGTCGGCTCAAAGTCCTGCACCTCGCCGACGACCTTGCAGGGGTAAGCGCTGGTATCGAGCTCGCTGAACGGCCGTATGCCAGATTGGCCGGCGACCGCGTTCGTCCAGAACGACTCAACCGTGTTCCCCAGCGGCGTGAGCGCACCGAGTCCAGTGATGACGACGCGCCGGTGTTCAGATGTCATCGACACTCCCATGCTCCCGCCTGCCGGGCGATTCTATCTAAGGCCCAGCGCTCGATCGCCCGTGATCACCATCCGCGCCTCGCGGGCGTCGGCGACGGTACGCAGGCTGCCGGTCACGATCACCGCGCCTCGATCGCCTGCAGCAACGGTGGCGCGCTCGAGGGCGGTCGCGACATCGGGTGCCGTGCTGACTGGCGCACCAAGGGCGCGAATCTCGGCAGCGGCCTCGGATGGATCGGCGGCGCGCGGACTGGTCGGCGGCGCTACGAACACCTGATCCTGTGGTCCTAGCAGCGCGCGCACGATCGATTCCGCGTCTTTCCCATCGAGCAGACCGAGGACAAACACTCGCGCCCGAGGGACACCCGTCTCGTCGAGTGCCTGGCGCAGCCGCTTCGCGGCGAGCGGTGTGTGTGCACCGTCGACGATCGTCAGCGGCTTGCGGCCAATGATCTCTGTGCGCCCGGGCAGGCGGACAGCCGCCAGCGCTCGATGGGTCCCCTGATCGTCCAACTCACCGCCTTGCGAGGCCATCGCCAGTTCCGCGGCTCGGATCGCGGCTGCTGCGTTCTCGGCCTGGTGTCGCCCGATCAAGCTGAGCGTCAGCCCTCGATACGTCCGAAGTGGGGTGCGCAGATCGAACTGCAGCTCGTCCAGCGACTGCTTGCTGACGGTCAGCGCGCATTCCTCGGCGATCTCGTGCAGGGTTGTCCCCGCCTCGTCCGCCGCCGCTCGAATCACATTGAGTGCGGAGGCTCGCTGCGGCGCCACGACCACCTCGGTCGGTCCGGTCAGGATCCCTGCCTTCTCGGCGGCGATCTCCGCGATCGTCTCGCCGAGGATCGCCGTGTGTTCGAGGTCGATAGGCGTGATCACCGCGACCGCCTTCTCCGCGATCGCATTCGTCGTGTCGAGCCGCCCGCCGAGGCCGACCTCCAGTACCAGCCACTGGGCGCGGACCTCGGCAGCTGCCTGCCAAGCGATGAGCGTGAGCAGTTCGAAGTACGACCAGCCCTCGGTCCCCGGGTCGGTGCGAACGGCCTCGGCGATCCGCGCGAAGCGGCCGTGGTCGATCGGCTCGCCATCGATCACGATGCGCTCGCGCGCTGCATGGAGATCCGGCGACGTGTAAAGCACCGTCCGCGCGCTGCCTTCGACGGGCGGTAGTGACGCTCGGAGGATTGCCTCGGTCATGGTGGCAACCGACCCTTTGGCCTTGGAACCGGCGACGTGGACCGTCGGTCGCGCGTCGGGCGCGCCGTGCTGATCGAGGTACTCGCGGACGTGGTTGATCTCCCACCGCGCGGCCTGAGCGGTGCTCCCGCCCAACTCGAAGCCGCCACGATCCAGCAGGCCGCGAACGGCGGTGGCATAGTGCGCGAGCGCGTCGTCGTCAGGTGCGAGCGTCATGGCCCGTCAGTGTACGGAGCAGGCGGTTGTGCGCTGTCCGCTCTGCATCGCGACGGACGTCCAGGCCCTTTGGTACCGTCGTGTCCATGTCAGGAACCGACGCGACGTCCACGAACTGGCGCCCGATCGCGGCCACATCAGACCATGCGCTAGCACCGCTGGTCCGGCGGGAGGTTGGCCAGGGTGTCCAGCTGATCGCGGAAGCTGGCGGCCAGAACCGCGTCGGAGCCGAGCGCTTTCGCCTCTTCATCGAGAGCACCGGCCTCGGCCGCACGTCACTCCCGATCGCTGTCGGCCTGATGGACCTCGAATCGGTCGCTGGCCCGCCCTGGATCGAGGTCACGAACTACCGCTCGCAGCTCCCCCTCGGCGATGGTCGGGAAGTCGAAGTTCCCGAGGGCATCATGCTGCAGCTGATCGCCGCACTCGCCGAGCAGGTCCCACCCGGCGGCAGCCTGGTCTTCGAGTACGACTCCCCCGCCCTCTTGAACACCGCTGCGGCCCTCGCTGCTGGCGTGCCTCCGGTCGCCACACCTCTCGGCGGCATGCTCTACGCGGCGGGCTGTGGGGTCGCATTCCGAGACCGTGGCGCGGCCGCGGGCAGCCGAACCAGCGCACGTCGACTCCAGGGCTTCCGCGCGATCGATGACGTGCACCTGCATCGGCGCGGCGTCGAGACGCTCGACGCGCTCGAGGGGTACATGGCTCAAGCCCGCGATCTGGACTGGCAGGTTCAGTCCGACACCCGCCCCATCGCAGAAGCGACGATCACCGCGTTGCGGGAAAAATTGGCCGTTCCTGAGGGTCCGCTGCCCCCTGCTTAGGGCGGATCTGGATCCCAAAATGACACCAGCAGTAGGTCCGCGATGTTATCTTCGTTGTGCACGGGACGGTGCGACGTTTCGATGCAGCAACCTACCGGGTCATCGTTACGAACCTCGTAGGCAGGGCCTGAACGGGTCACGGGAGCTGAACCATGGCCTTGCTGGTCGACGGTATCGCCGCACCCGTCGCTGGGATCGACAGCGCATCCCTCGGGCGGGTGCTTGCGGCGATCGTCGAGGCCTCCCGCGACGTCTCCCACCACGTGCGCGCTGGTGCGTTGCTGCCCGCTGCTGATCCCGAGGGCGCCCGCAACGTCCACGGCGAAGTCGTGCACTCGCTCGACATCATCGGCACCGAGCGCTTCGTCGAGGCCTTCGACGCCTCAGGCACCGTTGCTGGTCTCGTCTGCGAGGAGCTGGCGGCACCCAAGTTTTTCGACGTACCTGACGGTGCCGAGTCTTACCTCTGCGTCCTCGATCCGATCGATGGCACCTCCAACGCCGACATCGCGATCACGATCGGCTCGATCTTCGGCGTGTTCGCGACCCCCACGGGTGTGCTGCTCGAGGGCGAACAGCCCTTCCTGCTGCCAGGCCGCGACTTCGTAGCGGCCGGTTACGTGCTCTACGGGTCGAGTACAGTGCTCGTGCTGGCCACATCGGACCTCGTGCAGGAGTTCACGTTCGATGACGAGAGCCGTCAGTACCGGCTCACGAGGCCGAACGTGCAAATCCCCGCGGACTGCCCGTACTACAGCGTGAACCAGGGTTACGCCGGTCGCTGGGACCCGGCGGTACGACGCGCGGTGGATGTCGTCCGCGAAGGGCGCTCACTGCGCTACGTCGGTTCGCTCGTTTCCGACTTCCACCGCGGCCTCGTACGCGGCGGTGTGTTCCTCTACCCGGCGGATTCTCAGAGCCCCAACGGAAAAATCCGCGTGCTCTACGAAGCCGCGGTGTTTGCGTACATTGCGGCCCAGGCGGGTGGTGCCGCCAGTACCGGCGAGGGCCCCGTGCTCGATCTCGTCCCCGAGTCCGTTCACGAGCGCACGCCGCTCTTCGTCGGCAACGCGAGCGCCGTCGAGGCGATCGACCAGGCGCTGCGCGGCTAGTTCGTGCGTACCACTCTGATCTCAGCCTCGACCCAGAGCGGCCGCCCGGCCGCCGCCCTCGAGCGTCTCGCTGGGCCGATGATCGCCGGCGACTTGGTCGATGTGCAGGTCCGCACCCTCGGCGAGGGCCTCTGGTTCCTCGCGACTCACGCCCGCGGCGAGGGCGACGAACGCGCCCACCGTGCACTCTGGGACGCGATCGAGGCGGGCGCGCCGGACAGCCTCGCCGCTGAGCGGTTTCCCGGCAGCCTCGCCGGGACTGGCGTGAGCGTCGCCGAGCTGGCCTTCGACGAGCGTCCGAACGAGACGCTCGTCGCCTTCGCTGGCGCGGGCACGGCGACCGGCGCGTTCAACCTGCCGCTCTATCGCGCCTTTGCTGACCCCTTTAACACTGCGGGTCTGGTGCTCTCGGCAAGCCTGAGCCAGGGCGCATCCTTCGAGGTGCATGACAGCCTCGAGCGCCGCAAGGCGGTCTTGAACGCCCCCGAGGAGCTCTACGATCTACTTGCCTACATAGGCTCGCCCGGCCGCTTCGCTGTGAAGCGCGTGATTCCGAGGGCGTCGAACCAGGTCGCAGCCGCCGCCTCGACCGATCGCGTCGCCGAGGTCGGTGGCATGTCCGGCCACCAGAGCCCGCTGGCGATCGTGCGTTCCGAGGGCGATCTCCCCACGGTGGGAGAAATACTCGAACCCTTCGCGATGCCGGCCTTCGTCGAGGGCTTCGCCCGCGGTTCTCACATCGGCCCCTGGATGCCCGTTGCCCACAACGCCGCGTCTCCTGGTCGCTTCGACGGCCCGCCACGGGCCGTTGCGCTCGGCTTCGAGGTTGCGGGCGGCAAGTTCAACGGCCCGCGCGACCTCTTCGCCGATTCCTCGTTCGACCGCGCGCGTGAGGAGGCCAACCACCTCGCGGACGTGCTCCGTCGCCAGGGCCCGTTCGAGCCGCACCGCCTCGGGCTCGACGAGCACGAGCAGGAAGCACTCCCCGCTGCGACGGCTCGTACCGAGTCTCGCTGGACCGACGCCTAGTCCACGCCACAGCGGCAGTCGCGAGGCTCTCTCTCGCACACCATTTCCCGCGCGGACAGCGCTGAACGGGCACTGACGGAGGGGGACACGATGCCAACCGCCGAAATCAATGGCACGGAGATCTACTACGAGATCCACGGCAGCGGGTTCTCGCTCGTCTTCGTCCATGGTGGTTATGGCGGCCTCGGAACTGGAGCCGCTCCATCGAATCCTGACTGGCTCGACAAGTTCACCGACGACTTCCAGGTGATCCTGGCGGACCGCCGCTCCTCCGGGCGCTCCGAGTTCCCCGAGGAGCCGCACACGATGGAGCAGTTCTCGGCGGATATTGTCGGGCTGCTGGACCAGCTCGGCCACGACCGCGCTTACGTCTGGGGCACCTCAGCAGGTGGCCCGATCACGATCCAGTTCGGCCTTTCCCACCCGGAGATGACGACTAGCCTCGTCGTCACCGACACCGCGCCGTGGCTGACCGAGGATGATGACATCAAGGCGCGCCTCAAGGAGCGCATCGGGATTCTCGAGGCAGAGGGCGGTGACGCCGCCTACGCCGTCCGTCGAGAGGGCGGCACGGTCGGCCTGCAGCTCTTCTCTGCTTCGCGCCCTGCGGCCGACGAGGCCGAGAAGCAGCAGAGCGAGGAACGCGCCGCTGCGATCCGCGCCCCGCTCGGCGCAATCCCTTGCGAGGTGCGCATCGCCAAGTACGCGGGGGAACTTCGCACCTATCGCGCCTACGTTGACTGGGACGCGACCGAGACCTTCGGCTCCCTCGCCAAGCCGGTCCTCGTTCTCTACAGCACCGGCGATACCGTCTTCCCGGACGTCGACTGGGCGTCACTCGCCGAGGGCCACGACAACATCACTTACCGCGAGTACCCCAGAGCCGAGCACGGCATCACGGGCGCCCACCCCGAGGCGCTCACCGAGATCCGACAGTTCGTGCGCGACGCTTCGCCCACGACAGCGGGTTAGTTGGTGCCTGACTCCAAACCCCGTCTCGTGGTCGGCACCGGCAACGCCGGCAAGCTGCGCGAGATTCGCGCGCTGCTCGAACCGACCGGCTGGCAGGCGTTGAGCCTCGCCGAGGCGGGCATCGACACCGCCGAGGTCATCGAAACGGGTCGTTCCTACCTCGAAAACGCCGTTGCGAAGGCGGTTGCGGTCGCCAATCAGGCGGGCCTACCGACGCTCGCGGACGCCTCCGGCCTCGAGGTGGACGCGATCGACGGGCGTCCGGGCGTTACCTCGGCGCGCTACGGCGGCCCGCTGCTCACCGACCACGAGCGCAGCGTCCGGCTGCTGCGCGAGCTCGAGGGCGTCCCGCCCTCGCAACGCGGCGCCCGCTTCCGAGCCGTGGTCGTGCTGGCACTCCCCGGCGGCGAGCGCTTCGTGCGCGAGGGCGAACTCGCCGGCCGCATCACCGAGGCGCCGCGGGGCGACAACGGTTTCGGCTACGACCCCGTCTTCGAGATCGCGGACGGTCGCACCCTCGCGGAGGTTGGTGACGAAAAGCAGCAACTCAGTCACCGATCACGCGCACTCCGTGCCATGATGAGCGTACTGGGGGTGTTGCATGGCCGTGCATGACGGTTATTTTCAATTTGACCTCGATGATCTCGAGGGGAAAGCGAATCCGACCGCGCTGACCGATCGCTTCGGCCGGCCGCTGCATGACCTGCGGATCTCTGTCACCGATCGCTGCAACTTCCGATGCCAGTACTGCATGCCGAAGGAGATCTTTGGTCCCGGCTTCGCTTTTCTTCCACGCGAAGAGATTCTTACTTTCGAGGAAATATCGCGCGTCGCCTCGATCGCCGCCGAGCTCGGCGTCCGGAAGTTTCGCCTGACCGGCGGCGAGCCACTGCTGCGCGCGGAGCTCCCCAGGTTGATCGAGATGCTGAAGGCGATCCCCGACACCGAGGTCGCGATGACCACGAACGCGACGCTGCTCGCCTCGCAGGCGGAGGCGCTGGCCGAGGCCGGTCTCGACCGGGTCACCGTCAGCCTCGACTCGATCGACGACGCGGTCTTCCGTTCGATGAACGACATGGACTTCCCGGTCGCGCTGGTGCTCGAGGGCATCGAGGCTGCGACTGCGGCTGGTCTGGGTCCGCTCAAAATCAACGCCGTCGTTCGCAAGAACGTGAACGACCACACCCTGGTCGACCTCGCGCGCCGCTTCCGAGGTACCGGCCACATCGTGCGCTTTATCGAGTTCATGGACGTCGGCTCGACCAACGACTGGCAGCTCGACGAGGTTATCCCGGCCTCGGAGCTGGTTGACCTAATTGATGCCGAGTTCCCACTGGAACCGCTTGACGCGAACTACGATGGCGAAGTCGCGCGTCGCTACCGCTATCGCGATGGTGCGGGCGAAATCGGCTTCATCACCTCCGTCACCCAGCCGTTCTGCGGTGCTTGCTCGCGTGCCCGCATCTCCGCCGAGGGTCAGCTCTACACCTGCCTTTTCGCCGGTGAGGGCTCCGACCTCCGCGCGCGGCTGCGCGATGTCACTACTGACGAAGAGCTCAAGGCACTTCTGAGCGGGATCTGGCGCGACCGATCGGATCGCTATTCGGAGATGCGCTCCGAGGCCACCGACGAACTCCCGGACCGCCAGCGCGTCGAGATGTCGTACATCGGTGGTTAGGCCCGCCGCAGACCAGCCGGAGCAGAGCGAGCTTTCCCATCTCGATGAGCGTGGTCACGCGCGCATGGTCGATGTCTCAGAGAAGGCAGTGACGACGCGCGAGGCGACCGCACGCGGCCGCGTGCTGATGCGCCCCGAGACGCTGGCGCTGATCGTCGAGGGCAACGTCCCGAAGGGTGACGTCCTCGCCACCGCTCGTATCGCTGGCATCATGGCGGCCAAGCGCACCCACGAGCTGATCCCGCTCTGCCACCCGCTCCCGATCAGCGGCATCAGCGTCGATCTCTCGCCCGCCAGCTCGGGTGACCCGGCGATCGAGATCGAGGCGACGGTGCGCACCACCTCGCAAACCGGCGTGGAGATGGAGGCGTTGACCGCAGTCAGCACCGCCGCACTCACGGTCTACGACATGGCCAAAGCCGTCGAACGCACGATGCAGATCGACGGCATCAGACTGGTCGCAAAATCCGGCGGGCGGTCCGACGACTACCGCGCGGAGGACTAGCTAGCCGGCGTCGCGTCACTTGCTTCGGCCGTCGGTCTAGGCTTTTGGCTGGCCGGTTCACGAGGTACATCCCCAGCAGGATCAACGCCAGACCCGGCCACACCGCGAGGCCGATCGACTCGTCGAGGATGCCCCAACCCCAGAACACCGCGGTGGCAGGCGGGAGGTACGTGACCAGCGACGCCTGCGTCGCGTGCAGAGTCGCCTGCAGCCAGTAGTAGATCAGGTAGGCGACGCCGGTGGCGAGAAAGCCGAACGCAAGCGCCGACCAGAGCACGTTTGGCGACAGCTGCGCTGGATTCGGTACGCCGTCCACCAACGCTCACGGGGTCAGGTAGAGGAACGCCAGCACGGTCTGGTTGCCCGCGACGTCGACTCCACGCCACGTAAGCGTCGACGCACCCAGACTGCGGACGCTGCGTAACTGAGCGCCGAGACCAGCATCATCAATGCGCCCTGCGTGCTCGCCTGAGGTCAAAGATCCCGGGGCCGATCACGACGGATAGTCCGACGAACCCCAGCGGCAACCCGAAGGCTCCGATGTAGTCAAGCGGCTCCTCGATGCGCGCCGCGTGAGCCATGATTGCCGCCCACAGTGGCATTGCTCTGTTGAGGATGCCCGCCAACTGCGAGCTGATCTCCTCCTCGGCCAGCGGGATTAGCACGAACGGGACGCCTGACTCGAGGGATCCGACGACCAACGTGCTGCGCCAGTAGCGCGGGTCCCGCGGCAGCGGCGTCTGCCGCACTGCCACGACACCGATGATGAGCACCGCGCCTCCGTCGAGGCGGAGCCAGCCGATGCCAGCCGGACTGACTTCGTCCAGCATCATTTTGACGAACATGAACGACGCGCCCCAGATCGAGGCGAGCACTAGCAGCCCCGCGAGCTGACGAGGCGGGATCCGTATCAGCGGCGGCTAGGCGTTGGTATCGAGCTGCTCGATCACTGCGCGGATCGCTGCATGCGCCTGGCTGACGTACTCGGCCGGCGTGAGCTCGAGTTCCTGGGTGTGCTCGATGCGCGCCGCGTGCGCGTCGCCGCCGCGCGCGATCTCCTCCTGATCGAGGCCGAGCTGCAGCTCCTGCAACGAGCCGTCTTCGCTGACGATCACGCATCCGAGGGTGCTGTGAGCGGTCGGCGGGACCTCGATGCCATAGGTGAACATAGAGCCCGGGAACGTCGGGAACGGCTGGACCTCCGCTACCAACGACTTCAGTAGTTCGCGCAGCTGGCCGGACGCGCGCTCGACGATCGCGTCAGCGTGCGCTCGCTGCTCCAGGTGGTCGTCAGCCATCGTGGTTCCCATCACTTCGAGTGTCGCGATTGCCGGATCGAGGCGTTCGACGATAGCGCGCCCTCAGCAGCGGACAATACGGAACACGACCGTGACAACCACCACCCGCTCTGGTCGCTCGTGCGCCCGCCTCGCTATGATGGTGGCCGCTTCGCGGTGGGGCCGGGACGCAAGCGGCGTGAGCACGGCCCCGTGACGCCGCTAGAAGCCGCCCAATGTCACCTCGGGGTCACGATCGTCGTTCAGGCTAGGAGCCCATGGGCATCTGGGTCGGTCGTTACGCGATGGTTGGTGGTGAGGTCCTCGAGTACGGACCGGGGCTTGTCGATCAACGATTCGATCGCGATGACGGAACCGTACGGCTGCTCGTCCTCGCCGAGCCGATTGACGCCCGCTCTGCGGAGTTCGGGGGCGAGGTGGCCGAGGCCGCGGCTGCCCTCTTCGGTCGCGAGACGCTGTCGGTCACCGGTGGCCTGCTCCGCGCGTTACGGCAGGTACACGCCAACCTCGCTGAGTGGAACGAACGCTCACTGCGGGAGCACCAGGTCGCCGTCGGCCTCACCTGCGTGGCTGTTCGGGGCGCCGAGGCGACGATCGCGCAACTCGGCCCCGGGATCGTCTACGTCGCGGCGGACGACGACGCCCGTCGGCTGAGCACCGAGGGGTTGCCTGCGACGACGCCGCTGGGCGGTACCGAGGCGATTGAGCCACGCTTCACTACTGCGATGCTGCCCGATGAACACTTGCTCCTGGTGACCTCGGTCGCTGAATCGCTTGTCGGCGAGGCGGGAATCCGCGAAGCGTTGCGCGCTGGCCCGGAGCGCGCCCTCGCCGAGATCTTCACGCGCACGCGTGCCGTGCCGGACATGGTCGCGATCCTCCTCGCCGAACTCGACATCGACGAGGAGACGCCGACCCTCAGCGAGCCGGAGTTATTGCCCGATCCCGCGCCATCGCCGGTGCTCGATTCTGGCCGGGTCGAGCGGGAGGTCGCATCGACGTCCCCCGCGGCCGTGGCCGGTGGCTGGGACAACCAGCGCCCGCGGGCGATGCCGACCGTGCGTCGGCCGTCTCGGGTGGCTGGCAGTAGCCCCTTTCCGTTCCGTGCCATCCCGCCGCGCGCAACGATCCCCCGCGCGGCGGGGATCGCTGGCGGGATCGCGGCCGCAGTTTTGCTCGTCGTGTTGGGCTGGCTGCTGCTGCCCGGTCTCTTTGGGCAGGATCGAGAGAGTCGTCTCGAAGACGCGCTCGCTGCCGCGAACCTGCAGGTCGCGAACGCCGAACGCGCCGAGTCGCCGGACCTCAAACGCGCTGCTCTGATCACGGCGACCGAGCAATTGGTGCGGGCCGGTACTGTCACCAGCGGCGACCCGCGATTGCTCGCCCTCGAGGAGGAGGTCAGAGAGGCGCTGGCGGTGCTGGACGCCGTGGTGAACGTGGAGACGCTACGCCCCATACTGCAGTTCGCTGGCAATGTGACTGCGCCACTCGATGCCACCTCGATCACCTTCGGTGGCGGCTTCCTCTGGCTGGTCGACAGCGAGCAGGGACGCGTGCTCCGCGTCGATCCCGAGGGCTCATTCGACCCAATCGAGGCCTACTCGAGCGGCAGGCTCTACAGCGGCCGTACCGCCGCCCCACCGGTCGCCGCGAGCTGGGACGAGGGCGGCAACCGGCTGCTGCTGATCGACGACGACCGCCAGCTCTGGTCGATCGTGACCAACTCCGAGGTCGCACCGACACCGCTCGCGCTGCGCGGCGCGGACGATCTGCGCTCGGTCGCCGCCATCGCGACCTACGTCGACAACCTCTACGTCCTTGACCCGGACGGCGGCGAAGTCTGGCGCTACCTCCCCGCGGGCGATGGCTTCGACTCAGAGCGCGCCGGTCTGCTGGGTGCGATCGATTTGCCAGACGCCACCCACCTCGTCGTTGATGGCGACGTCTTCCTCCAGGACGGTTCGGCGCTGCGACGCTTCCAGCAGGGCACCGAGCGCGACTCGCTGCTGATCGGGATCGATGAGCCGCCGCTCACGCCCTCGGCGATCGTCGAAAACGGCATCCGCGGCCTGATCTTCGTCGCCGACCGCGGCAACGGGCGGATCGTGGTCTCCGACCGCGAAGGTCCGTTCGTAAGTCAGTACCATCACAGCGGCTTCGCTGATCTCCGCGGTCTGGCACTCTCCGCCGATGGCGAACGCCTCTACGTGCTCACCGGCGACGGCATTGAGTCGTTCAGCGTTGCCGTGATCGCCGACTAGCCGGGATCAGGAGACGCGCGTGAACATCCTCGCGATCGAGAGCTCCTGCGACGAGACGGCGGCGGCCGTGATCGCCGACGGTCGTCGGATCCGCTCGAACGTCGTCGCCTCACAGGCCGAACTCCACGCGGAAACTGGCGGGATTGTGCCGGAGGTCGCTGCGCGCGCGCACCTGCAGGTGCTCACGCCTATCATCCGCCAGGCGCTGCGGGATGCGGAGTGCAACTGGGATGACCTCGACGCGGTTGCCGCCACCGCCGGACCGGGCCTGCCGGGCGCGCTGCTCGTCGGCCTCAACGCCGCCCGCGGCGTGGCGTTCGCGCGCGGGCTGCCGTTCATTCCGGTCGACCACATCGAGGGACACGTTCGCGCGAACTGGCTCGATAGCGAACCCCCGCCGCTTCCCGCGCTCGCCCTCGTGGTCTCGGGTGGGCACAGCGAGCTGCTGCTGATGACGGAGGCGGGCACTCTCGAACGCCTCGGCGGCACGCGCGACGACGCGGCAGGCGAGGCGTTCGACAAGGTCGCCCGCCTGCTTGGCCTTGGCTATCCGGGCGGACCGGTCGTCTCGCAACTCGCGCTTGAGGCGACCGACCGCACGCTGCGGCTCCCGCGCGCCTGGCTCGGCGACACGGACGACTTCTCGTTCTCCGGTCTCAAGACCGCGGTGCTGCACACGGTGCAGCAGGACCCGGCCCCACCGGCAGCTGAGGTCGCCTGGGCCTTCGAGGAATCCGTCGCTGACGTGCTGTCGAAGAAAGCAGCGCGCATCGCCGAGCGGGAGGGTGTCGCCTCGCTGCTGGTCGCTGGCGGCGTCGCCGCGAACCGTCGCATCCGCGAGCTGGTGCGCCAGCGCTCGCGCGTCCCCGTGTTCATCCCGCCACCGGAGCTGTGCACGGACAACGCCGCGATGATCGGTGCCGCTGCCGCCGTTCACACCGATCAGGCGATCCGCCCAGAGGCGCCGATTGACATCGATCCGACGCCGTACCGCTCAAAGGTGCGCCGCTAGCCGTCGCCGCACTCGACCCTTGCGGAGAGTGGGCAGACCCGGCATCCGCCCCGCTCGCACGGCTGAGCCCGCCGGCCTGCTGCACCTCGTCAGCAAGCCCGGCCGTTGCTCGTGAGCGAGCCGCTCCAATGCCGGGAGCGCCGCCCCTCCGAGGCCAGCGTTGACACGCGCGGCCAGTGCTTGCTGCTCGCCGTCGGACTCACGCCGTTGCCCGGCGCTGGACCGCAGCGAGCGGATCAGCAGTTCGTCCCAGGCCCCGGCCCAGCCGTTCACCTCGACACGGTGCTCCGCACCCCAGGCACGTTCTGTGAGGCGGCGTCGCCCTCGGTGCGCAACGTCTCGCGCACGACCTCGGACGGGGCGTGCGTCGCCCAATCACCGCAGGACTCACCGCCGCTCGAACCGGGCCGCACTAGTTCGCGTAGTCGTCTCGGATCGTAGTCGAGCGCTGGTCCCACCTCGATCGTGATCACGAAGTCGTTGCCCGGGAGTTCGGTCGGTACATCGGGCGTCGGGCGGTCGTCCTCCCAGGCTAGGTGGAGCACCGATCCGGCCTAGGACGGATCGGCCAGGTGTCCGTGCCGCACGAAGTCGCTCACCCGGAGATGTACCTCGATATCGCACCCCAGCGGTGTGCCGCTGGGGTGCTGGAACCCGGCCTC
>Ga0115002_10002778_pt1 | contig 22467 bp, 17 predicted proteins | sample ArcticOcean_MG_C_8_FD_89576 | JGI IMG/M metagenome (GOLD analysis project Ga0115002, IMG submission 89576) | Marine microbial communities from western Arctic Ocean - ArcticOcean_MG_CB11_86 | ecosystem: Environmental > Aquatic > Marine > Oceanic | place: Arctic Ocean: Canada Basin | collected... | reverse complement strand
CGGATTAGCAAGAGCAGCGGAATTTTCAACAATTTCGTTTTTAATAGTCTGCAAAGCAGCTTTTTCCACTTTTTTTCCGCTGATCGTCCGTGGCACTTCCGGAATTGCTAAGATCAGTGACGGCACATGACGCGGGGTATTGTCACGACGAACAGCCGCTTTTATTTTTGCTACCAGTTCAGCATCAAGCTGAAGTCCATCACGTAAAACCACAAACAGCACGATCCGTACATCACTTTCCCAGGGCTGTGCTACAACGATACTTTCCATAATCTCAGGCATTTCCTCAACCGGACGGTATATTTCAGCAGTGCCAATTCGCACTCCTGCTGGATTAAGCACAGTGTCGCTTCTGCCAAAAACAATCACACCTCCGCGTTCCGTAATTTCGATAAAATCACCGTGTGTCCAAACTCCAGGGAACTGCTCAAAGTATGCTTGATGATATTTTTCACCAGCTTTATCATTCCAGAAATAGATTGGTGTTGACGGAAAAGGTGTGGCGCAAACCAATTCTCCTTTTTCACAAACTACTGATTCCCCTTCTAGATTATAGGCAAGGATATTCATACCCAGACTTTTGCACTGAAGTTCCTCCGAGTAAACTGGTAGATTAGGATTACCGCCCATGAAACAACCGACAATATCTGTTCCGCCTGCAACAGACATCAGTGCGACTGAAGCAACTTCCTCATAAACCCATGAGAACAAATCCGCTGGCAGCGGAGATCCAGTTGATAAAATCACACGCAGGGAATCCAACTGATGATTAGCTTTTGGTGAGTAACCGGCTTTGTTAACTGCACCAAGGAACTTGGGACTTGTTCCAAAATGCGTAATCCGCTGATCATCTATTAAACGCCACATTCGACCCATGTCAGGAAATGCCGGAGCACCGTCATACAAAATCAGTGTTGCACCGGACGCAAGACCACTCGCCAGCCAGTTCCACATCATCCAGCCGCAGGTAGTAAAATAAAATAGACGATCACCTGGCTGTACATCAGCATGATAACGGTGTTCTGTCAGATGCTTGAGCAGGGTTCCACCTGCTCCGTGTACAATAGATTTCGGTAATCCGGTTGTGCCTGATGAGTAAAGAATGTAAAGCGGATGATCAAAAGGCAATTGTGCGAAATCTAAAGGGCCCGCGGAAGTATCAAGCAAGGCTTCCCAAGGCTTTTCTTTGCCCTGCAGTTCCATCGGAGTTTCAGTAAATGCTGCAACGAACACAGATTCAATTGAGGAAATGCGCTGACTGATTTCACGGATTTTATCCAGACATTGATGTTCTTTACCGTTGTAGTTATATCCATTGACTGTAATTAAAATTTTTGGTGAAATTTGACCCAGTCGGTCGTAAATGCCGTTAATGCCAAAATCAGGTGAACAGGAAGACCAAATTGCGCCCAGACTTGCTGCAGCCAACATACCGATAACTGCTTCAGGACAGTTCGGTAGCACTGCCGCCACCCTGTCATTTTCTGTAACTCCGATAGCCTCCATTCCGGAAGAACATTGTGCCACAGCGTTTCGCAGTTCCGCATAGCTAAGCGAACGTGTTGAACCGTCTTCAGCAATAAAACAAAGAGCTTCATTTTCCGCCTTTCCCTGGGCCAGCAAATTTTCCGCAAAATTCAACCTTGTTCCTGTAAACCAGCCTGAAGATTCAGTTCCGATCTTTTCGCTAAAAATAGTTTTACTCATAACTCTGCTCCATGGCACGGAGCAGAGCACCTCACAATCATGCCAAACTTCTTCCCAGAAAAGTTCAGGAAACTCAATTGACCATTTGTGCAGTGTTGAATATTCGATATTCGGAAGTTTGTATTTTTGCTGAATTTTCAGACTGAAATGAGTGAGCAGGGTTTTTTCTATTTCTGCCTGACTTGGCTGCCAAAGATGATTGGACATTTGTTTACCTTTTTTTATTTAAATTTTAAATTGATCAGCTTGGACGCGATTGTGCCGCCCCAGTTTTCCGGAACAATGTCGTCTATCGGAAAACCAAACTCTTTTGCCTGTCCTGGTTCCAACGCAGCAGAATCACTGAATGAAAAATTGTTGACAGGAAAAAAGTTGTGTACAGTTGAAAGTTTTCCTGCTTCATCTATAAACTCTACACTCATTGTCGCAATCTTAATCGTCCGTTCACCATTATTCAAAATGATACCAAAAATTGCTGTTCCCAGCTTTCCTTTCGATGTGCCTGCACCTATCTTCACATCCTGTAGTTCAACTTTGCTGAGTTCATTTTGTAATTCTTCACGCTTCATTTGCTGGAAATATATAGTCAGAATCAGTAGAGTAATTATGACAAAACCCAGTATGGCGAATGGTTTGTGGCGCTTTAAAAACATGGCTGAATGCTCCTGTGCTATAATTATGTGGCAAAGCAGTGACTCATAACTATAGATAAAAAATCAGGTCAATGTCCAACTTTTTGAACAGTTTTAATAAAACTTGAATAATGCGCCTTGAGTGTTATTCTAAGTTCTTCTGAGCAGAGTATTGCCTGTTTAAATTGATTTAATTGATTTTATTAAAAAAATGTATTGTAGAAGACGTTTCCCATAGTTATAGTATGTCTACAGTGTTCTCAATGTCTTCGCTAATCCGAGCTTCAGGAAGAAGTTAAAGACGACTTTGGAAGAGGATGCAGGCCAGTGTTAATACAACAAAAATCTCAATAAAACAAATCCATGAATATTAAGACAAATCGGGGGAGCGAATGGTAAAAGTCGACATCGTGAGGGCAATCCAGCTGGGAACTGAGCTACAGTTCGGTGAAGCAGAAAAATTGGTCAACGATATGTTAGAAATGATTAAAGAAAAACTAGAAAAAGGTGAAGATGTTCTCATCACAGGTTTAGGCAAATTTGAGTTACGCGACAAAAAGGCACGTCCCGGACGAGACCCTAAATCAAAAAGGGATTACGAAATTTCTGCGCGCAGGGTGGTGACTTTTCATCCGTCTAAAGTTTGGCGTGACGAGTTAAACAACAATAATTAATTAAAAACATCATGCAGTTTAAGGCAGTTTGCTTTGATTTAGACGGCACATTGCTTGACAGTTTAGCCGACTTGGCAAATTGCACGAATAAAATACTTTTAAAACGCGGGTTCCCGGAACACCCTGAGGATGCATATCGCTACTTTGTAGGTGACGGTGCGAAAATGCTGATGACCCGTGTCCTTCCTGAAGAAGTTCGTAACGAATCCCTCATTGAAGAATGCAGACAGGATTTTGAAACAGCCTATCGTGAATGCTGGGATGAACAGACTGTACCATACGAAAATATTCCTGAATTGCTGAACGCGTTGTATCGTCGTAAACTTAAATTGACGGTTCTCTCAAATAAACCACACGAATTTACTCTACTTGCAGTAAATAATCTTTTACCGTCCTGGGACTTTGAAATGATTTTAGGTCAACGCGAAGGAGTCCCGCGCAAACCTGATCCAGCTGGAATGTTGGAAATTTGCGAAAAATTGAAAATCCCTTCAAGCTCTTTTATGTACTTGGGTGATACTGCGACTGACATGAAAACCTCTGTCGCGGCAGGTTGTTTCTCTGTAGGTGTTCTTTGGGGCTTTCGCTCTGAGGAAGAATTACGGGATAACGGTGCCAAGGCCATTGTCAAAGATCCTCTTGACGTACTGGATTTGCTGGTTAAGTGAAATCAGCATTAACTTAGATCCGGAACAGGAATCAGTTTCTGGACTCCATTTTAGTTAATTTTCAAGTGCCTCTTTCAAGGTTTCCACCACAAAGCGTGTAACCATTTTTTTCCTGAAACCAAGTGTCATATCAGTATTGTCCATCGGTTTCGCCAGCTTTGCCGCAAGCTGAGCTGCAGCTTCAATTCTCTCAGCAGTGAGGGTTTCTCCAACCAGCATTTCTTCCGCTTCATATGCGCGCAAAGGAGATGAAGCAACCGCCCCTATAACAATCCGGATTTCAGCACAAACAAGTTTGGATCCTGTTTTTTCAGCAGTAACGGAACTTCCAGCTGCACTGTACCTTGCGGAATTTTCAAGACGTATCACAGTAGCTACACCCAGAATTGGAAAATCTATTGAGGCTCGTCTGCGCAATTTTTTATAGTTCATTTTCCAGCCTTCATGTGCAGGCAGGCGAATGGAAACGAGTAATTCGTCAGGAGTTTTGTTAAGAAAATCCGCACCATCATTTTTATAAAATTCTGCTGCTGGAACCATGCGTTGACCTTCCGTACCTGCCAAATTAAATTCAGCGTTCAGAGCTATTGCCACCGGAGCGCAATCCGAGGATGAGACCGCCAAACATTTCGGACTGCTCAAGGCTACCCAACAAATGTCACCGTCTTTTTTCAAACAAAACCCAAGTGCTTTGCGCCACTGAAAGCTTTGATTGTAATAGTTGCAGCGTGTGTCGAGACACAAATTTCCGCCAATCGTTCCCATATTCCGTAACTGCGGAGCCGAAACCAAAGCCGCCGCCTGAGCCAACGCCGGAAAGCGCAGGATGATTTCCGGATGTTCCGCTACTTCATTCAAGGAAACTCCGGCACCGATACTCATTCCGTCAGCAGAATCGATTTTTTGTAGTTCCTGCAAATCTCGCAAACCAATCAAAGTTTTTGGAGTAAATTGCCGCCGTTTCATATTCGGAAATAAATCTGTTCCTCCGGCAGAATACATCGCCGTTCCGCCACATTCCGCTTTCAACGCAACGGCTTCAGCAACGCTCTTTGGAGCATGATATTCAAAAGGTGGTAAACGTAACATGGTTACAATTCTTACAGGTTTATTTTAATTAGGAACCGAAAAGTCCGGTCCACGGATACTCAAAAAACAAAATTATTTCAGCACCTTCATCTCCGGTTGCCATTTCAAATTTATAAACTGATCCAGATTTTGTAACCAGACGAATTCCGCTTCCGTATGAACTCCGGATCGTTTCACCAATGTCACCTGCTTCTTCAGCGACACTTCCTTGTTCCCAAAAAAACACCGCTTGTATTGCTTGTTGAACATCCTGCAAGAGCCAATAATCCAGCTTTGTATTTTCTGTGCTGAAGTTCCAGCGTAGTTCTGTTCCGTAAAATAATGTGTGTGCCGCCTGGTAGCGATTTCCCGGATACGATCGTAAGCGATCCGCGCCGCCGAGTGATTTGGAAGAACCGTTTTTATTGGCATTGAGTTGATTTTGCGCACTTTTGAGCGTCGCAGCTTCACAAGCCGCAAAGCCTCCGCAGGCATAATAGCCTTGCGTGGTTTTGAGCGATTCTAAATCCGTATTGCCTTCCTCTCTCACATGCGTGTCGGAGCGGAAATAATGAAAAGCCCAAGTATTGTTTTCCGGAATCGGCAGATAATACGTCAGTGCATAGGTCATGCTGTCAAATGCCGCCCCCTGGTTAATCGAAGGAAAACGATCCCGCAAAATCCGGATGTTCAACCCGTCCCGTGGGTCTCCATAATCATCAGTCAGATCTATTTTCAATTGCAGGTGTTTTTGCGCGAAATCGACTTCAAGCGGCGAACCCAGTTTTTGTACCAATTCGCCCTCATGATCCCGGATTTCAACAAATTTACCCTGTCCTCCATTAAAACCATAGGCCAGTTCAAGTCTGCGTTCAAAATGCGTGAAGACCAACTCATAATTGTAAAACTTAAAATCTTCGCCAACATAAATATTGAAGTCATTTTTTTCGCTTTTCATTCCACGGCTGCTGTACACATTTTGTCCAAATCGCGCTATTTTTCCCTGCGTCAACGCAAGATAAGTCCAATCTGGAATCACGAATAATTCATCAACTGACACGAAAAATCCCTGCGCGTCTCCCGTGAAACCCATGCCGAATACATCTGTCGAGGTTTCTGCTATATTCCCCGCATTGCCTAACAGGAATAACCCTTTACCAATTCCGGGAAAAGAATATGGAACCGGTAAAACAAACAATCCCGGAGTTTTGTCAAATTGATCTTGTCGTCGCTCAAATGTAATTGCGAATGCTGCTGTGCTATAAAACCAACAGCAGAAAACCGTGACGATTAATTTGATCCAAATTTTGTTTTTCATAGTTTTTTAGATAATTTCAGTAATTTAATCCTTTTATTTTTCACAAAAATTCGAAATTTAATTATGCTGATGTTTTACAACTCATTTGACTTTATCCGCTGCTCGGAGGATCAATATGAAGCGGTTCTGGAAATGTGACATTTGGAAATTTCTTTGGACCAATTCGTCCGGATTTTCCTTTATTTAAATCCTGTAAACCTTGAAATATTTTTTCAGGCGTAATCGGAACCTCGTCAACTCGTACGCCGACTGCATTGTAAATGGCATTGGCAATAGCTGGCATTACCGGCAGCAAAGGACCTTGTCCGGCTTCTTTCGCACCATAAGGTCCTTCCGGATCGTGCGTTTCAACTAAAATGGTTTCAACTTCAGGCATGTCCAACGAGGTCAAACTTTTGTAATCCAGCATCGACGGAATTTTGTGTAGCCCCGCGGGGCCTGCGATTCCGGAGGATCCTGATTTTCCGGTTCGATAAACTTGTTCCTCCATCATGGCCTCGCTCAAACCCATGTAGACACTGCCTTCGACTTGTCCGATGACCAACTTTTCGTTAATGGCTTGTCCAATATCATGCGCCAGCCATATTTTGTCAACCCGATAAAGCCCTGTTTCCGCATCACAAGTTACTTCGGCAACACATGCGGAATAGCTGTAATTCGGTGAGGGGCCGACGCCTGCACCTTTGAATTTACCCCCGCGTCGAGGTGGAGTATAACTACCTACAGAACCGAGTGTGCCGAATTTTGTTTCTGCCCATTGAACCGCGTCTTCAAAAGAAACACGTTCTCCGCTACTATTCAGCTTACCAATATTTCCGTTTCGGATCGTTAATTCTCCTGCTGGAATTTTCAAAACTTCGGAAGCGGCGGTTAATATTTTTTCTCGCAAAGGACGTGCCGCGGCAATTGCCGCATTACCTGTCATCAGTGTTACACGACTGGAATAACTACCCAAATCAACGGGTGTTAAGTCAGTATCCGCCGTAACGACAATCACATGCTGCAAATGAATTCCCAGTTCTTCTGCCACAATTCCGGCCAGCACAGAATTTGAACCTTGCCCAATATCGGTGCTTCCACAAAAAACTGTCACTCCGCCACCGCGGTCAATTTTGATTTGCACTCCTGAATGAGGCATTTTATTCCAGTAAATCGGCAAGCCCGCACCACTCAAATAAGAACCGCAGCCCAGCCCAAAGCCTTTGCCAGAAATAGATGCTGTGCGTTTTTGTTTGAATTTGGACGCCTCTGTAACTTTTCGGATGCATTCACCCAAACCGTTTGTGGTAACAGTGAGGTGATTCACGGTTAAACTGTTATCCGGAATCAAGTGCCTCAAACGTAATTCCGCCGGATCGAGGTTTAAATCTTCGGCAAATTTATCGAGCAAGACTTCCAGCGCAAAACGCGGTTGCGGAGTGCCGTGTCCACGTTTTGGGCCGCACGGTGCTTTGTTGGTGAAAACCCGCATTGCTTCAAATTTGTAATTCGCGATTGGATAAGTCACAGTCTGCAAAGCGCCCGTGTAAAAAGTGCTTGCTACACCATAACTGCCGTAAGCTCCACCGTCCAGAAAATTCCGGAAATGCAATGCCGTAATCGAACCGTCTGATTTCATTCCTGCTTTAACCCACATTAAAACAGGGTGCCGTCCGCGATGGGTGTAAAAAACTTCTTCCCGCGTCAATGTCATTTTTACAGGACGCCCCGTCATCATCGCTAATTTGCAAACGACAATCTCGTGCTGAAACGGATCTGTCTTTCCTCCAAAGCCTCCTCCAACAGGAGTCGCAATTACTCGAATCTGACTGGCCGGCATTTCAAGAACTTTGGCTAAAGCCCGGTGTACATAGTGTGGAGTTTGTGTTGAGGACCAAAGCGTAACCCGCCCATCGGCTCCGTGTTGGCCGACAGCGGAATGCTGTTCCATCGGCAAATGTGTGTTGCCTTCGTAATAAAATAGTTCTTCCCGTAAAAAATCGGCTTCGGCAAATCCGGATTCAGTATCGCCAAATTCGAGTGCTACTTGCTTGTGGATATTTCCAGAATCCGCGTATTTGTGAATTTGAGCATCTGCAAGCTCTGACTCTTCCAACTCCTTCAAACCTTCTTCAATCGACAAAATGGAGGGTAAAATTTCATATTCGACAACAATATCTTCGAGCGCCGCTTCTGCGGTTTCCTCATCAATCGCTGCCACGGCCGCCACCGGATCACCTATCATGCGTACTTTTTCCACGCACAAAGCTTCTTCGTCCTGACTAACCGGTAAAATCCCGAAAGGAATCGGTAATTCCTTACCGGTCATCACCGCGACCACACCCGGACGTTTCAAAGCCCGTGAAACATCGATGCTTTTGATTCGTGCATGCGGATGAGGACTTCGCAGCATTTTAGCATAAAGCATCCTTGGCAAAAACATGTCATCGGCATAGACGGTTTCACCCTTGGCTTTGGCCAGGCCATCTACTTGAGCCCAAGATTTACCAATCCATATTAGGTTCGCTTGGAAATCGTTTACTGCCTTCAGTTTCTTAGCCAAGCGCTGCTCCTTTTTGAACTTCTGCTGCAGCTTGTTCGACTGCTTCGATGATTTTAGAGTAGCCCGTACAGCGACACAAAGTTCCAGACAAGGCTTGCCGAATTTCCTGTGAATCTGGATTTGGATTTTTATCCAGCAAGGCTTTGGCGGTCATCAACATTGCCGGAGAACAGTAGCCGCACTGTGACGCGCCCTGTTCCGCAAAAGCGGTTTGCAAAGGATGCGATTTTACGTCGGCGCCGGAACTTCCGGTTTCTGCCAAACCCTCAATCGTTTGAATATCTCGTCTTTGCACCTCAACCGGCAGAACGAGACAGGACAATATCGATTCTCCGTCAATCAATACGGAACAGGCCCCGCACTCGCCAAGCTCGCAACCGTGTTTTGTGCCAGTGAGGCGCAAATCTTCACGTAAAACTTCCAGCAAAGTTTTGTGTGTGGAAGTCCAAACCTCGTGGGACTCTCCGTTTATTTTGAGACTTATCAGTTGTTTCATTTTTGTTTCTTCTACTTGTTATCCACCACAGATTTGCTCTGTTCGTTATGGATATTTTTAATCCGTTTTTATCTGTGAAAATCTATGACTAAAAAACTGTAATCCTGTCTAATTATTTTTCACATGAAAGCGTTTGGCCTTCATTTCAAATCGCGGCAGACTTCCGGAAGGTACTAGCGTTATTTCCGGACGCAGACTCAACTCATTTTGTATCGCCTGATCCACGGTTTTTCTGGCACTTTCCGGATTTGCATTTTTACTTAGTTCGAGTTCAATGGCCAAATTCCCCATTTCGCGATTAGTGGAAACAGTGATGCGGAATTCTTCAACGGCCTCACATTGACGCACTAAATTTTCAACCGCTCCTGGAAAAACATTAATCCCGCGTACTACTACCATGTCATCAGCACGCCCCAAAACTCCGCCTTCGAAACGTGCAAAGCTGCGGCTGCATGTGCATTTTTGCTGATTCAGCACCACCAGATCTCCGGAACGGTAACGGATAACCGGAAAACCGATGCGACCTAAATTGGTGATGATCAACTCTCCCTGTTCGCCCTGCGGAACCGGTTCAAGCGTTTCCGGATTCAGAATTTCAATGATAAATTCGCTTTCGATAATGTGTGTTCCATTGGGCTGAATTTCACATTCAAAACTGTGCGCACCGATTTCAGAAGCACCTGCATGGTCAAAACATTTAGCGTTCCAAACGGATTCGATACGCGCTTTGGTGGCCGGAACATTTGCGCCCGGTTCTCCAGCTAGAATCAATTTTTGCAACGGGATTTCCTTTAAATTAAATTCTGATTCTCGTGCGACTTCCACCAACCGCAAGGCATAAGTTGGAGTGCAGCACATCGCAGTCGCGCCTAGTTCTTTCATCAAGTGCAAACGTTGTATTGAGTCTCGCCCTCCGCCAGGAATCATGAGGGACTTTATTTGCCGTGCGCCTTCGACTGCTGCCCAAAAACCAATGAATGGTCCAAAAGAAAACGGCACAAACAAACGGTCATTTTTCGTTAAACCCGCGCCGGCCAAAACAAAACCCCAGCAACGTCCCCACCAATCCCAACTTTCCGGAGTGTCCAAAACCCTCAAGGGCGTTCCGGTTGTTCCGGATGTCTGGTGAAAACGGGAATAAGCGGCTTCCGGAAAAGTGGTGTTGGATCCGAAAGGCAAAGCATCACTCTGGGCTTGCAGCAATTCCGCCTTGCTTGTCAGCGGCACACGTTTCAAATCTTCCAGCGTCTGGATTGATTCCGGATGAATACCTGCAGCATCAAATTTGTCGGTATAAAAACTGTTGTGCCCATAAATTTGTGTCAGCATGGAACGCAATTTTTTAATTTGCAGAGATTCCAGCTCCTCACGTGGCATAGTTTCTATGGACTCTTTGAAATATCTCATTCAACGATTCTTATTCGCTATATTGTCTGCCAATAATGAATGTTGAATTAGCGTCCGCCAACAAGGATAGAGTCAATTTTCAGTGTAGGTTGTCCGACAGTTGTGGGCACCCAACCACTGGCCGCACCACACATTCCGGCGGCTAATTCCAAATCATCGGCAATCATCGAAATTTGCGACAAGACGTCGAAACCTTTACCGATGAGAGTCGCACCGCGAACGGGTTCCGCGATTTTTCCGTTTCGTACGGCGTAACCTTCCTGAACCGCAAAATTAAATTCACCTGTTCCGGGATTGACCGAACCGCCACCCATTTTTTTGGCGTACAAGCCAAATTTAATTGAGCGCAGCATTTCTTCAAAATTGTCCTTTCCGGGAGCAATAAAGGTGTTTCGCATTCGTGAAACTGGAGCAAATTTGTAAGACTCACGCCTTGCGGAACCGCTTCTGGGAATACCGACTTGACCAGCGCCGATGCGATCACTGAGGTAATTTTTGAGGATACCGTTTTCAATCAGCACCGTTTTTTGAGTTGGTGTTCCTTCGTCATCCACATTACACGAACCCCATTTGTTGGCAATAGTTCCGTCATCAATCGCGTTAAGAATTGATCGGCCGACCCGTTCTCCAATTTTGTCACAAAAGGGTGAAGCATTTTTACGGATAGCTTCTGTTTCCAAAGGATGCCCGCAAGCTTCATGAAAAATCACACCACCGAATCCGTTACCCAGAATCACGGGCATTGTGCCGCCTTCAATATATCCTGCGCTTGCCATACGCAGCGCGGACTGCGCGGCATTTTCTGCCAACTCGTCTAAATTCAGATTCTCGAAAAATTCATATCCGCCTAAAACTCCGGGACTTTCAGACGCAGTTTGAGGTCCATCACCTTTTTCGGCAACCGCAGAAAGTCGCATCCGGGCATAACTCCGCGAATCTTCTGTCCACAAGCCTTCACTGTTGGCGATCAGCACGGAGCGTTTTTTTTCTGCCATATTTGCATTAACTTGACTGACTTCAGTACCATGACGACGGGTCAGTTCATCCAGTTTCCGAAGCAGATCGACTCGTTCAGATTTGCTCACAGTTTCCGGATTGACTGCAACATGATGAATGTCTTGCACCGCCTGTTGCTCGAAGGGCTGAACTCCACCACTCTGATTGGCTTTGCGGGATTGTCCCAAATTATTTGTCAATTTCAACAGATTAACTTCATCCGGATCACTGCTGTATCCGTAATATGCTTCGTTTCCGTAAAGCAGCCGGATGCCGATGCCGAATGAATTTGAGGAATTAATCTCGTCAATCTTCTGATCAAGTAAATTGATTGAAGATGAAACGGATTCCTCAACAAACACTTCCGTAAAATCTGCACCCTGTTCGAGTCCGGATTCAAAAATTTTTGCAACAGTATTTTCAGTCAGCATAGCGTTTCTTCTGTGATGGTTATGGTTTATTTTATAAATACGATAATATTTGCTCAAATCAGCGTACGATAAAAAGTAAAAGGGCGCAATCCGGAAACGATTTAGACAACGTTGTATTCCGGAATCAGACGTTTTTCCGCAAAGCGTTTATAATCCAACATGCTGATATCAACTGTGGTAGCCTTTCCGTCTATGAGAATTTCGGCCATCAGTTTTCCGCAAATTGGCCCTTGCATGAAACCATGTCCGGAAAAACCTGTCAGCAAATAAAAACCTTCAACTGGCGTGGAACCAATGATGGGATGTGCATCCGGCGTCAGTTCATAAAGTCCGGCTTGCCTAGCCTTAATTCCGGAATTTCCGAGCAAGGGCATCCGTTTAAGTGCTGCTTCAATGTGTTGCATTTCCCACTCTTGATTGATGCTTTGATCTTCACCAATTTGCTCATTGGGGTTCGACATCCCGCTGAACATCCCAGAACCTTCGCGGTGAAAATAGAGGCTTTGTGAGAAATCAATCACAAATGGAAATTCGGTTGGGAGTTCCGGAATTGTTTCTGTTAGAAACCACTGCCGCCGGAGCGGCGAAACTGGAATTTCGAGACCAATTTCATTGCCCAGAAAAGCGCTCCATGGACCTAAGGCATTGACGACCGTTTCGGTTTCAACTGTTCCGAGACTGGTCCGAACTTTCCGGACTTTGTTTTTTTCTAATTCAATACCGGTTACGGAACAATCAGTAAGGCAGACTACACCATGACGTCGGGCAGCGTTGATGTAGCCCATCACAATGCTGTTCGGATCCGCAAGTCCGTCCGCAGCGTTAAAAGTTCCCCCGATTGCATCCGGAAAAAAGCACGGTGCGGCTAGCCGGCGGACTTCGTCTCCGGAAAGAAATTCTGTTTTTACTCCCAGTGAGTGTTGAAGTTTCAGGGATTTTTGAAAAACCGAAACGTCATTCTCATCAGTCAACACAAACAAATAACCGCATTTCCGTACAAGCGGAGATTGTCCTGTTTCTTCCTCAAAAGCATCGATCATGAGGAGGCTTTTTTGAGAAAGTCGAATGTTGACTTCAGTATTGAACTGGTGACGAATACCGCCGGCGCAACGTCCGGTTGCTCCTGTACCAAAAAATGATTCCCGTTCCAACAGTAAAATATTATTTTGTCCACGGCTCGCTAAATGGTATGCCGTGCTCGCACCCATACCCCCTCCGCCGAGAATTACAACATCAGCCGTTTTTGGCAGTCCTGACATTTTTTACAAGTTGGCAATCGTTCCGAGATTTTCGCGTTCTGCGTTTTTCAAGGCAATAGCTGCAGTCACTGCATCCTGAACCGCGACTCCACAGGATTTGAAAAAAGTAAGCTGATCTTGAGAGGAACGGCCGCTTTTTGTACCGTTGATGATTTCTCCAATTTCGGCGTGAATATGCTCCGGAGTAATCAACCCCTGTTTGAGTGGAGTAACTAAATCTCCTGTTTCAACCAATGCGGATTCACGGGAATCGACAACCACAAGAGCCTTGCGGATTGTTTCCCCGTCGATTTCCTGCATAGTCGGCTGGAAGGAACCAACGGCGTTTAAATGCGCACCTGATTTGAGATGCTCAAATGAAATGACAGGAGTTGTGGAAGTGGTGGCTGTACAGACAATGTCTGCGTCTTTTAAAGCTTCTGCTGATGAAGAAACTGCTCTCACATTTTTTGGAATTGTACCTGCACCGGACATTTTATCCGCAAAACTCTGGGCATGTTCCGGATTAGGACTGTAAACCCAAGCCTGCTGAATGTCACGTACACTACAAACCGCATCCAGTTGCGCACCAGCCTGTTTTCCGCTACCTATTATGGCTACACTGTTTGCTTTCGGAGGTGCGAGCAAATCAGTTGCGGCTCCTACACCTGCACCGGTACGTACCGCTGTCAACACCTCGCCGTCCATCAGTGAAAGGATTTGTCCATTTTCGGTATCAAGCACAAGTACAACAGCATGAATCAGGGGGAAACCACGTGCCGGATTTTTCCCAAAAACAGTCACAAGTTTCACCGCCATCTCACCGTCGTCCAGCAACGCAGCGGGCATAGTCAGGAGAACACCATCCTGTTCCGGCACATGAACACGAGTGCGAAGCGGCATTTCCACACGTCCACTTGATAAGCGGCTAAAGGCTCTTTTTGTTTCCTCAATGGCAGCTTTCATAGGCAGTGCCTTGCGAACATCTTCACAACTGAGAACACGGATTTTCATTTTAAGGTGTTTTTTGGAAAATAGAGTGAAGAGAAATTTTGAATCAAACTGAATCGATTGATCTTCCTTGATTTACAGTGAGATGAAAAAGTACTCACCACTATTCGTAACACAATATGTTTTACGAAGGATTAAAGATCAGTATAACTGAGGTAAGCTTTTAAAAATGCAACTGCTTTTCCAGATATTTTTGGTCCCCTGCGGAAAAAAAACTGTTGTGCCATTGAATATTTTGTGACAGTGCTCGGCTTCTTTTCATTCATCTCACCGTTGGCATCACGGCTTGGAGTCGTCAGTACTTTTTCCAGCAAAACCGGTGTGCTGAAATCTATCTCATCGAGCTCAGGTGTCATCCTGGAGGCCAGCATAGTCATTGGTATGTCATAAAGTGTTTCCGCAAAGAAAAAACTCAAAAACCGCGCCATTGCTTCAATTTCTTCGTTACTGCGCAGCATGAGCCAACTGGTGATTTCCTTGTGGAACTTGGACAAATCTTTTTGCTTGATTCCGGAAGGGTTAACTCCAAGTTGCCCATCACTCAAATAGACTTTTGTTTTTTGACGCATATATCTCAAAAAACCACCTGATCTGCGGAAGAGCTTGTAGTTCAAAAAACGTTTGCCAAAATCACGTAAAGTTGAACGTCCCAACATAAGTTGAGCTAAAACTTTTTTGGAACTGCTGGCGTCTTTCAGATCAGCGGAAACCCTTTCAAAGAGCAGCATAAGTTCTTTCTGCTCATTTTCAACATCAAGCAGACGCCGAATTTCTTCATCCGTAATTTTGGGTTTTGGTGGAGTAATCTCGGGAGATTGTTGTACAACTTTCTGCTCAAGTTCTACAGTATTTAGAATTGGAGATATTTCAGGAGCAGAAAAATACTGGAGATATAGTAGAACACAAGTGGCAAGAAAAAATACCAGTGTGAGCAGTGGATACAATTTTTGCAACTTCATATTTCTTAATGGTTAAGAAATTTGTTAACGAGATGCCAGGCCTTGTTATTTTAATTTTGCTTTTAAACCTGCTTGAATACGTAATGGGAGTGCATGTAGTTTAATAAAACCAATGGCGTCTTTTGGATCATATGCACCATGATCAGCTTCCATTGTAGCCATGTCCTCATCATAGAGGCTGTTAGGCGATTTACGGCCTGTCACCATGCAGTTGCCCTTGTAAAGTTCCATGCGAACAGTACCGTTGACCGGTTCTTGGGTATTATGTACCATGTTGAGCAAAATTTCCATTTCAGGAGAAAACCAAAAACCATCGTATGCCAATTGCGCAAAACGCGGCATCAGAGAATCTTTTAGATTGATCACACCGCGGTTCAAGGTAATGGACTCCATCGCCCGATGCGCAATGTGTAAAATCGTCCCTCCGGGTGTTTCATAAACTCCCCTGTTTTTCATCCCAACAAAACGGGATTCCACCATGTCGATCCGGCCTATTCCATGCTTACCACCCAACTCATTGAGATGCGTCAGCAGTTTTGCTGGTGAATAATTGCGACCGTCAACTGCAACAGGATTTCCTTTTTCAAATTCAATCTGCACAGACTGCGCTTCATCTGGTGCAGCCTGCGGCGAAAGTGATAACTCAAACATTTCCTGCAGCGGTTCCTGCCAAGGATCTTCCAACATACCAGATTCAAAACTAATGTGCATTAGATTTTCATCAGAACTCCAGGGCTGATCTTTGGACGCTTTAACCGGAATTCCATATTTTTCTGCATAGGCTAAAAGTTCTGTGCGTCCGGGATATTTTTGGTAAAATTCCGGAATTTTCCAGGGTGCGACTACCCGAATATCAGGTTTTAACGCATAGTAGCTTAACTCAAAACGCACCTGATCATTTCCCTTACCGGTGGCGCCGTGTGCAACTGCAACCGCGCCTTCACGCTCAGCTACTTCAATCTGTTTCCTCGAAATTAAAGGACGTGCTAAAGATGTTCCTAGCAAATAAGTTCCTTCATAAAGCGCATTCCAATGAATGGAAGGCAGCACGTAATCCTTTACAAATTCCTCTTCAACATTTTCGACCAACACTTTTGTCGCACCAGCTTTTTTGCCTTTTTCGAGGATGGCATCAATGTCTTCAACTTTTTGACCTAAATCAAGACAAAGCGCTATCACTTCATAACCTTGCTGATCAAGCCAATGTACCAGCACGGAAGTATCCAGACCACCGGAATATGCTAAAACTAGTTTTTCTTTCTTCATATTTAATTTAATTGTGTTTCTGTGTCTTGTTGTGTAAGAGGAGACTCTTCTGGCTCTTCGTAATTATTTGGAACATTTAGCAAATCTGAGGATTTTGTGCGGATCACTTTGAGAGCAACAGGTCCTTTTTTTCCTGAACCTACTTCAAACTCAACACGATCACCGAGGTTTAGAAAACGAAAACCGGCTTGTCTTATCTCAGACTGATGAACAAAAAGATCGTCCCCGTTGTCCTGTTCAATGAAACCAAAACCTTTGTTTGGGTTAAACCATTTTACTGTTCCATCACAACGTACACCTGCTTCATGAGTGTTGGTTTTTTTAGTCTGAAGTGCAAAGCCGAGCACCAGTGCAACTAGAGAAAAAGCAATTAAAAAAAGGACGGTGTTTTCATTTATAAAAAATTCATTTGATTTCTGCTCCCAGAGAGTAAAGAGCAGTCCAAGCATCACAGCTGATTGAGCCGCGATGATCGCCAGCAAAGATTTGTTGTTCATGTTTTGTTAATTTTTTCATTTATTTATCATTAATATTACGCTGCAGGTAGTTTTGTTTGATTGTTGTCCACAGCGTTAAAATTGTTCAGCCGGCTTGCTCAGCCAACCAGCGTTCCGCGTCAATGGCCGCCATGCATCCTGTACCGGCTGCAGTCACCGCTTGACGGTAAACATGATCCTGCACATCTCCTGAAGCAAATACCCCTTCGACTGAGGTATATGTTGTGCCCGGAGTCACTTGCACATAACCGTTTTCGTTCAAATCCAATTTATCTTTGAACAATTTTGTATTTGGTAAGTGCCCAATTGCAACGAACAATCCTGTGATCGGATGTTCTTCAACTTTTTCTGTTTTAACGTTTTTGACTTTGAGTGATGTCATTCCGGCCTTTGGATTACCAACCACTTCTTCGACCACAGTATCCCAAAAGATTGAGATTTTTTGATGATCCACGGCACGTTTCTGCATAATTTTGCTGCCCCGGAATTCATCACGTCGATGAATCAGTGTGACACTTTTACAGATATTTGCCAAATAGAGTGCTTCTTCCAAAGCAGTATCTCCACCACCGACCACCGCAACATCCTGATCACGGAAGAAAAAACCGTCACAGGTCGCACAGGCGGAAACTCCTCTGCCGCTGTATTCTTTTTCGGAATCCATTCCCAGCCAACGCGCGGAAGCACCCGTTGAAATGATCAAGGAATCACAGCTTAACGTGTCTTTATTTTCCAGAGTAAGTTTAAAAGGACGCTGCGACAAATCAACATCCATCACATCGCCACTGAAAAATTCTGTGCCGAAACGCGCGGCCTGCGCTTTAAGGAGATCCATCATTTCAGGTCCCTTGATGCCTTCAGGAAAGCCCGGATAATTCTCTACATCCGAGGTGATCATTAATTGACCTCCTGCTTCACGTCCTGAGACGACAACAGGTTTTAAGATTGCTCTTGCCGCATAGATTGCCGCAGTAAGTCCTGCAGGACCTGAACCTAAAATTATTAGTTTGTGGTGTTGTTCTTTTGTTGGCATTTTATTTTATTGAATATTGAATTTAACAAAAATTCCCCCACCTATTCTAACACTCAAAAGCACGACACGATCAAGTCAATTCATTTAGCCGCTCAATCCTAGACAGTTGGAGGTTCAATTTACAGTTTAAGCAAATGAAGGAAAAAAAGAGGATTATTTTCAGCGCTTCAGCCGTCTTTCGAGTTCCTGGATGGAGAACTCCACCAGAATCGGAACATCTTGCAGGGATGTCATTGGGCTGCCAATTTTTTCCCACTGAGCCAGCAATATTTCCATTTCAGTCAGGCTGAGTTCCTGCTCTGCAGTCAGGCTTGCATGTGTTGATACCACTACGCAAATATCACGAATAATTTCTTCACCTTGACCGCGTTTACCAAAAAGTGCCAGTTGATCGAGGATTTCCAAAATCACTTTTTCAACTTGGTCTGCATTCAGTATTTCCGGAATCGTATTCACGGCAAAGGTACTTCCTCCGAAGGGACTGACGGAAAATCCTGAAAGCTGCAAATGCTCCAGTGACTGTTCCAGCAAAACGGATTTCTGCGGAGAAAGCTCAATTAGAAGTGATGGCTGAAAAGTCTGTACCGCAACCGCTTTTTTTTGCAGTCCCTCGGTATAATAATCAAAAAGCAAACGTTCATGCAGAGCCCGCTGTTCAATCATGAGCAGTCCCGCCTCGTTTTCTGCCATGATGTAAGTTTTACGGAACTGTCCAAGCACGCGGATATTTTGCGGAATTAGTGGCAGAGGTAAAAGCAAACGAAGATTACGTATTTCATGCTCTGGCAGATTATCCGGAGCATAATCCAGGGACTCCGAAATTTCAGTAGAAGGTTGATTCTGTATTATTTCAGGAGCTTGGCGTATTTTTGTAAGCGTTTTTTCTGCATTAAATGCGGAGAGTTCTGCTGAATGTTTTGCTTTCAACGCGCCCCGCGGTGGGAGATCCCTTGACTCTGTACTGCGTTTTTTCCTTTTATGAAAAGTCATTCCGGAATACTGACTTTCAAGCGTCAACGCTTCTTCCATCGGCAGTTCAATTTGTCCGGAAACTTCTGTGTGCGACATTTGTGAATGTGAATGTTCACGTCCGAAAAACCGACGGCTCGCGCCATCTTTCAACGCACGTGAAATTTGATCCACTAAAATAGTATGAATCAACTGGTTGTTGCGGAAGCGGATTTCTGTCTTTGCCGGATGAACATTTACGTCAATTTCTGTTGGGTCTATTTTTAGATTCAGGAAAAAAACAGGATGCTGACCTTTACCCAGGAAAGTGCCGTAACCATCGTATACACCATGATTTACAGCAGGTGATTTAATATTACGATCATTCACAAAAATATACTGCCAGCGACGGCTCGTCCGTGGTTTTGAAGGAAATGAGATAAATCCTGAATACTGCAGATAAGTTTCTTCGTGTTTGACAGTCATCAAAATTTCCTTAAACTCTTCACCAAAAAGCTGTTGAATACGCGTTTGCAGATCCTGACCACCTGACAGATTTAGCAACAGTTGTCGGTTATGAGTAAGGCGGAAATGAATGTGCGGATGAGCGAGTGACTTTTGTACGAGATGCTGCTGGATGTGTTGAAGTTCAGTGGCAGTAGTTTTGAGAAATTTCAAACGTGCAGGTGTGTTGTAAAAAAGTCTTTCTACAGTTATTTTTGTGCCTTGCGGAAAACCAATTTTTCCAACTTGCTCGAGGTAGCCGCCTTTAATAAAAATTCTGGTTGCCCCTTTGTTTTCATCTTCACAAGTTAATAACTCAAAATGTGAAACTGACGCAATCGCAGCCAGTGCCTCACCACGGAAACCTAATGTCTGAATGCGGAACAAATCATTTTCATCAACAATCTTACTGGTGGCGTGTCTTTCAACTGCAAGCTGCGCGTCTGCTTCGTTCATTCCGCAACCGTTATCAAGAATCGAAATCAAGTCCCTGCCACCGTTTTTCACTGTAACCTGAATATCAGTAGCACCCGCATCAATCGAGTTTTCCAGCAGTTCCTTAACCACTGATGCAGGACGTTCAACAACTTCACCGGCGGCAATTTTATTGATTAAGGATTCCGGAAGAATTCTGATACTTTTTTTTGCGTAAGCAGGTTCTGGCATTTTTTGTTGGTAACTTCTAAAAAATTGTAGTAGAAATTGAAGATTAGCTTTTTGGTGATAAATGTTTCGTGACTGTACCTTGCGACATCGTAGCTTAAAGACTCAATCGACGCAAGATAGACTCACAAGTTTTTGTTGATTAAATCATTTATTCTCATCAAAAAAAGTTAACTCGTTACGAGTGAGCCTGCTTTGCGTAACTTTGCTGAGCTAAGCCAAGCTGTGCTTAACTTTTCTTAATCAAAAAATAAAGGAACGAAAATGGGACTGAAAATTATAATTGCCGGACTCTTGACGGGTCTGATTGCTTTTGCGCCGCTGGCTGCAACAGCGGACGAAAGCAAAACACTGCGGATTATCCTCACAGGTGATCACTACGTCCTTCCTGCTAAAAACGGTCGTGGAGGTTTTGCCAAACTGGCCACTGTGGTCAAACAGGAAAGAGCAGGTGCGGAACATTCAATCGTCGTCCATTCCGGAGACGCCTATTCTCCGTCTCTGATGTCCGGTATTCTCAAAGGAGCTCAAATTGTTGATATGCTGAATACAATTGGTCTGGACTATATGGTGTTGGGAAATCACGAGTGGGATTTTGGGGAGGACATTTTGCGCGAACGTATTTGGGAATCAAAATTTCCGATATTGGCCAGTAATGCGGTTGATGGGGAAGGTTTGCCAATTGACGGTACTGTGCGTACAGCAATCGTTAATGTCGGGCCTTTCCGTGTCGGAATTATGGGTCTTATCACTACAAACACAAGCGTTATCTCAAATGCTGTAAACGATAAGTTCCTGCCTGTGGTAGCAACAGCAAAAGCTCTGGCCAAAGAACTGAAAGGCCAGGGAGCAGATCTGATTATTGCACTGGCTCATATAGACTTACTGGAAGATCAGGAATTGCTTGACAGCGGAATTGTAGATGTGCTGCTTTCCGGACATGATCACAATTCAATCAGTTGGGACGATGGAAGGTCTGTCTGGATGGAAGCCGGTGAAGATTCCGAAAAAGTTGCTGTGATGGATCTTAAGCTGACGTCCTACGAAAAGCGTGGCAAAAAGCGTTTCAAGTGGGAAGCCGACATGCGTATGGTGGACACCTTAAATGTCTCAGAAGATGCCGCTGTTGCTGCAAAAATTACAGAGTATAAAGAGCTGCTAAGCAAAGAACTGGACATCAAAATCGGTACCACAAGCACCGAACTCGACAGCCGCAAAAAAATTGTGCGCGGCGGAGAAGCGGCCATCGGCAATTTGATCGCAGATGCCATGCGTGAAGGAGTGGATGCAGAGATTGGCTTTGCCAACGGCGGGGGTATCCGAGCCAAGAAAATTTATACACCTGGGACCACAATCACTCGTGGCGATATTCTGACCGAACTGCCTTTTGGCAACGTCGTGGTCAAACTTGAACTTTCCGGTGCACAAATCTGGGAGGCTCTTGAAAACGGAGTGAGCCAGTTCGAAAATGGTGCCGGACGTTTCCCGCAGATTGCTGGTATAAGTTTCGTCTGGAATCCAAAAGCCCAAGCCGGTTCCCGTATTATTTCTGCGAAAATAGGCGGTCAGCCACTGAATAAGGGACGCAGCTACACAGTTGCTACGAACAACTACTCTGCCAGCGGTGGAGATGGTTACAAAGTTTTCAAAAAAGGCAAAGTCCTCATTGATGCCAGCGGAGCTACTCTGCTTGCAAGTATGGTGATGGATTACATCAAAGCCAAAGGTACAGTCTCTCCAAAAGTAGAAGGACGTATCGTTGCTCAGTAAATTTAATAAGCAACAAAGCTAAAACAGGCGGGGCGCTTTGCCCCGCTGACTCAAAAGTAATAGTTCCCGCCCAACATGTCACTGAAGGCTCCTTAAAGTGTCTTATTTTCAGGCTTAGTTGACATTCCAATTATGTAAATGTAGAATCTTATGTGGTGATTTTGTTTGATCAAGACACGCAACTACCCAAGTAGGCAAATCCTGATCTTTCTTCACACGACCATCAATCCTTTTGCATATTTAACGATTGCCCTTTCTTGCTGTTAATAACTATTCCAACAGCATCAAAAACGATTGCTCCCTTGTGTAAATCTATGAAGCTGTTAAAAAAGTAAAATGCTGCCCTGTTTAAGATATTTCATCAGCTGTTTGACTGGAGTAGTTATTGCGCTTTTTTTTGCCTCACTGACTCATGCAACAGAACCTTTGGTTTTGGAACCGGAACTGGCACAGTCCGCACTGGGGTTATACTCCGACATTTTTGAAGACCCTTCCAGAGAATTGTCGCTTGACGATGTGCTCACTCCGAAAATCTCAAAGCAGTTTATTCCCGGTACTTCCGAAAATCCGAATTTCGGTTTGACAAAATCCGCATACTGGTTACGTCTTAAAATACGGAATCCTCAGGCACACCCGCTT
>Ga0115002_10002777_pt1 | contig 22467 bp, 18 predicted proteins | sample ArcticOcean_MG_C_8_FD_89576 | JGI IMG/M metagenome (GOLD analysis project Ga0115002, IMG submission 89576) | Marine microbial communities from western Arctic Ocean - ArcticOcean_MG_CB11_86 | ecosystem: Environmental > Aquatic > Marine > Oceanic | place: Arctic Ocean: Canada Basin | collected... | reverse complement strand
CCGGCGGGGAGCGCCTCCGCGAAGGTCGTCGCGTCGTCAGCAGCCAATACGCGGCTTTCGGCGCCGCGAATCACCAGTGCCGGACACTCAATCGTGCGAATGTCCTCGAGCGTCGGCCGCGTACCAAGTTCGTCGCCCGGCCGCGCAGCTTCGGTGGTGCGGCGCAGCCCGTTCTTGCTCACGTACTTGCCGTCGCTGCGTTGCATCAGGTTGTAGATCAGCGTGCGACCGATATGTGCCCGAGACCGGAACGGATCGTACTCGGCCACCCGATCGACATAGGCGTCGATCGAATCGAATTCGCGCGCGCTGGAGATGAAATCGCGGATCTGCTGCTGACCCGCGTTCGGTCCGCCCGACCCGGGTAGCTCCGGCGCGATGTCCACGAACACCGCCTGACGTGCGAGATCTGGATGCGCGGTGAGCAGCGTCATCGCCACGATTCCACCCATCGAGTGCCCCACGACCACGGGGCGCTCGACGCCGAGCTGCTCTAGGACACCGCGCGCGTCCAGCGCCATCGAGTGCCTCGACGCCTCGCCGTCGCGCGGCCATTCGGTGTCGCCATGCGCGCGCTGATCGATCGCGATCACGTGGTAGTGATGAGCCAGCGCCAAACTGACCAGATCCCAGCTATGCGCGCTCTGGTTGCCACCGTGGAGCAGGAGGACGGGCGGCGCAGTGGCATCACCCCACTCCAGCACGTGCACGCGGAGGCCATTCACCACGACGTTCCGCGAGACATAGCGAGGATGCGCGTCGACGGATTCGATCAGGCCGAGGTCAGCAGCGCTCTCAAGCAGGCTGCGGAACTCGTCCGAGTCTGTCATGTCGATCGGCTCAGCGCCGGGGGCGAACTGGTTCAAGTACATCGTCGCTCCTGAGCGTCAACACGTCGCCGCCGCCCCCAGAGTGAGCGGCGCTCGCTACTTCCGTTCCACCCAGCGTTGCGAGCCAGTCTGCGCCTCCTCAGTCTGGCCGATGATCCAGCGCAACGCGCTGCCGAACCGCAGTGCAAGCGGCAGGCTCATGTCTTCGGTCGAGTTCGCAACCTCACGTACTGCGGTGACGGCCAGCGGGTTGTGTCCGGCGATCCGGCTCGCGATCTGACCGGCGGTTTGCATCAACTCTTCGTGCGGCACCACGCGACTCACCAGCCCGGATCGCAGCGCCGTTTCGGCGTCGATCGAGTCGCCGGTGAGAATCATGTCCATCGCCATCGGGCGTGGAATCATCCGTGGCAGTCGCTGCGGCCCGCCAGCGCCCGGGAAGAATCCGTGCACAATCTCGGGGAGGCCGAACTGTGCTCGCTCGCTGGCGATCAAGATGTCGCAACGCAGCGCCAACTCCAGCCCGCCGGCGAGCGCGAACCCGTTGATCGCCGCGATCAGCGGCTTGGTACGCACCTCGGCCGCTCGCGCCTGGCCGTTCACGTACGCCTCAACGTCGTGCCAGGCTGATCCGCTGTCGCCGCCGGCCGCGCGCTCTTTGAGGTCGGCGCCGGCGCAGAACGCCCGACCGTTCCCGGTCACGATTCCGACCCGCACATCGCTGTTCGATTCGATCTCGGCCAGGCCCGCCGACAGGCCGCGGCTCAGATCGGAGTTCATGGCGTTCATCGCTTCGGGGCGGTTCAGCGTCAATATCGCGACCTGATCCTGGACCTCGAACGTGACCGCTTCGTTTCCATCAGCCATGACGTATCGCTCCTCCGTTAAATACAGCGTTCCCTGCGCTCAGATTCAGGTGGCGTGCCCTGCACTCCCACCACTCGAATCGATGCCTTCGGCCGTCCGCGGTCATCCCGCAGCGACCGGGTGACGAGTCAATGCCCCGTCCAGACCGGCTCACGCTTCTCTGAGAACGCTCGCAGCCCTTCCTTGGCGTCCTCGGTCTGGAGGCACTGGCGGTGGAAATCGACCGCCAGCTTCAAGCGCTCATCGATCGGCAGCTCCAGCCCGCGTTGAGTGACTTCCTTGATGTGGCGAAGCGATGCAGGTGACACCTTCATAATCCGCCGCGCTGTGGTCTCAGCCGCCTCCAGCAGCTGGTCGTGGGGCACGACTTGATTCGCGAGGCCGAGCTCCAGGCATTCCTCGGCACCCAAGTATTCCGCGAAATACTCGATCTCAAGCGCCTTGTGCGCGCCGACGATGTGCGCTAACAGCACCGGTCCACTGATCGACGAGATTCCCCGGTTCGCGTGCGGCCAGCCCATCTGCCCCTGCTCAGAGAAGATGCGCATATCGCAGGACAGGGCGATCCCCGCCCCTCCCGCTAGTGCGTACCCGTTGATCGCCGCGATCGTCGGCTTGTAGGTGTGCCGGATGTACTGATAGAGGTCGTTGGCCCCTACACGGGGGCCCGACCGAGGCTCACCCGCGGCGGCTGCGCGCGCGCCTCGTTCCATGGCTTTCAGGTCAGCGCCCGCGCTGAATGCGATATCCCCGGCACCAGTGATGATCGTCACCCAGACTTCAGGGTTCTCGCGCACGTCGGTAAACGCTCCGAAGAGCCCGTCTACGACCTCTTGGTTCAGCGCATTCCGCTGTTCAGGGCGGTCGATGGTGATAAAGGCAATTCGATCTCGGATCTCGTATCCAACAGCACTCACGATAACGTTCTCCCAACGTTTGACGACATCGCTCGCTGTGATGGATTCGCCGAGATCAGACGGTCACAACTATCGACCATCTTTGGCTAATTACAGCGGCACCCGGAGTGTACTCGCTCTTCCACGGCGCTCCCTGCAGCAGTTGAATCGGTACCGATCCGGACTCCTGCGAAATCGATCGCCGAGACGGTATTATGTCGTCGATTAGGCCGCGTTCGGCGGCTTATGCTGGCGGAGGATGAGATGACCATCGACTTCCGAGTAGGAGCGCCGATCGGCGCTGATCAGCCCGCAAACCGTCCCGCTCGCACGATATACGGAGAGACGTACGGGCGGATCGCCTCGCAGCAGCGCGACGAGACTCCAGCCGGTGCAGTGGGTCTGCTTAAACTGATGGACGAGACCGGGATCACCCACGCCGTGCTCCCGGTCGAGGACAACGAAAGCACGCTCGGTAGTCGGACTTCACCTGAGACGCTCGCTGAATTCTGCTCGACTGATCCAGAGCGGTTGATCGGCTTCTGCGGCGCGGATCCACGCAAGGGCATGGACGCAGTCCGCGAATTCGAACACGCGGTCCGCGAGCTCGGAATCCGTGGCCTGAATATCGGTCAGTTCTGGCAGGAGCTCTATGCCGACGATCGCCGTTACTACCCGCTGTACTCCAAGTGCGTCGAACTGGGCGTTCCCGTCATCTTGCATGCCGCTATGAACCTCAGCCTGGAGGTCCCGCTCGAGCACAGTCACTCGCGCTTCATCGATCGGGTCACAACCGATTTCCCAGAGTTGAAGATCATCGCTACCCACGGCGAGTGGCCCTGGGTCACTGAGATGGTCACTGTGGCCTGGCAGCGGCCGAACGTTTACCTCGACACCGCCGCCCAACGACCGAAGTACATCGGACTGCCAAACACCGGCTGGGCACCATTGGTGCACTTCGGCAACAGCGTGCTCCAGGACCGCATTCTCTTCGCCAGCCGTTGGCCGCTCCTCCCCTTCCATCAGACGATCGAGGAGACCCGCGAACTGCCGCTGAAGCCCAAGGTCCTAGAGAAGCGGCTGTGGCGCAACGTCGCTCAGTTGCTTGGCATTGACGAGGATGCCGCCCGTCCGCGCTGAACGCCCTCGGGATCGCGGCGAGCACGCTGACCACCCCACGCACCTCGTCCGCAGCGCTCCGGATCCACTTGAGCTCAACCGCCAGTCAGAACGGAGGCCCCCGATGAAGGGGGCCTCCGTTCTGGCCGGACGCGGACGGCCGACGCCGGCGAACCGTCTAGCCAGACGTCGTGAGGTCGAAGACGAAGGTACCAACGACCGAGACGATAATCATGAACGACATCGAGACGAGGATCGTCGCAGCGACTCGCGGTCCAACCGCGCCCACCTTGCGTAGATCCACACCTAGGCCCAAGCCGACCATCGCGCCAACGAAGAGCAGCTTACTCAGCGTCTTCGCATGGTCGCCGAGGCCGTCGGAGATGACGCCCGTCGAGCGCAGCACAGCGAAGAGAAGGAAGCCAGCCACGAACCACGGCAGGTACAGCTTGGCTCGCTCCATCGCGGTTTGCGACGGCGGCGCATCTGCTGAGTTTCGGTGGAGGAACCCGAGCCCGATGATCATCGGCCCCAGGAACAACACGCGGACCAGCTTGACCAGCGTCGCGACCTGTCCCGAGAGCGACGAGACCGCGAAGGAGGCCGCTACCACCTGCGGGACAGCATAGACAGCGATCCCAGCCACGATTCCGTACTGGTAGTCCGTCAAATCGAGACCCGGCACCAGTAGCGGCAGCAGCAGGATTTGGCCGATTCCCATGACGGCGCTGATCCCGATCGCGGTCGCCACCTCGTCCGGTGTTGCCCTGATCGCCGGTGCGACCGCCGCAACGGCAGAGTTCCCGCAGATCGAGTTGCCGACGCCGACGAGCACCGATAGACGGGAGGGCAGGCCGAACACGTAGTGTCCGACGACCCAGGTCAGGGAGAGACCACCGATCACCGAGAAAGCGATAAGGAGGAAGAGCGTGAGTCCGGCGTCAACGATCTGCCCGAAATCGACGCTTGCGCCGAGTAGGAACACCGACGCCTCGAGGACCTGCTTCGAGGCGTACTTCGCTCCCGGGTCGATCCCCGCGGGGAGCGTCAGGAAATTACGAAGTAGCACGCCGATGAGAATCGCAATCACCAACGCGTCCACCACCGCGTTTTCGAAGATGGCCTTCTCGGCCTCGGCGACCGTCCACGCAATTGCCGCCACCACGATGACTAATAGTAGGCCCGGCCAGTATTTCGCGATCCAGGAGGGCGGGAACGCCTGGAAATTCGGGCTTGTCGCTGCCATTCTTGTTCCGTCTCCTCCCGGGACCGCGTGCAGCGGACCTCGGCTTTCAGTCCACTCGTCGAACGACGATCAGGCTCGATTACTCGGCTGGGAACTCGGGCTGACGCTTCTCCAAGAACGAATGCGTACCCTCGGCGAACTCGCCGGAAGGCTCCGAGAGGCCTCGGGCCAGACCCGAAAGGTATTGGGTCTCATTGTAGTCCCGATCAAGCGCGGCATCGAACAGCACCTTTGCCCATTGAGTGGCGACAGGCGGCCCAGACGCAATCGTCTCGGCGATTTCGCGCGCTCGGGGCATCAGCTTGTCCGGCTCGACTGTTTCGAGGACCAGACCGATTCGTTCCGCCTCCGTGGCGTCGATGTCTTCGTTCATATAGAGCAGGTAGCGTGCCCGCTCGATGCCCACCAGACGCTGCAGCCACCACAGCTCGGCGCTCGGAATCAGCGCCCGGCGGAGGTAGACATGCGAGAATTTCGCCGCCGTCGAAGCGATACGGAGATCTGACGCAAGCGCCATGCCGTAACCAGCTCCCGCTGCGATCCCGTTGATCGCCGAGATCACCGGCTTCTTTACGGTGTCGTGCATGTAGCGCGGCATCGGCGACGATGGCCCAGGCTGTTCGTAGTACTTCTGATCAGCAGCGGTTCCAGCGCGATCCTGATAGCTCTCCGGTCGGAACGCACGGACATCGGCGCCCGAACAAAATCCGCGTCCGGCGCCGGTCAGGATCATCGCCCGGATCGACGAATCCGTCTGCACGTCACGCAGCACCTCATGCAGCTCCTGCGACATGATTCGATCCATCGCGTTCAACCGCTCCGGGAAGTTGAGCGTCAGCGTCGCGACTCGATTTTTCTTCTCGTAGATCAGGTGCTCATAGTCAGCCACAGGGCGAGTCCTCTCATTGAATCACGCCGCGGACGACGTGGAATGGTGCGATGTCTTGGGTAACTCTGGTCGACGCTACTGGCCGCGCAATCGTGGATCGAGCACGTCGCGGAGGGCATCGCCGAGCACGTTGAACGCGAAGACGATCAAGGTGATGGCAACGCCGGGCCACAACGCCATTATCCAATGCCGTCGCATGAAAGTGAGTCCGTCGCCACTCAGCATCGCGCCCAGGTCCGGCTGCGGCGGTGGCACACCATATCCGAGGAATCCGAGCGAAGCCACGATCAGGATCACCGAACCAAGCGTCACCGTCGCCGAGAAGATCACGATGTGTGCAATGTTCGGAAGTACATGTCGGATCATGATTCTGGAGTCACTCGCACCGAGCGACTCGGCGGCCAAGATGTACGGCTCTTCTCGGACCTGAACCACCACGCTCCGCACCAGGCGTGATGCTCCCGGGGCATTGCCTAAGCCCACGACCAGAATCAAGGTCATGGGACCCTGTCCCAGTACCCCGATCAGAGTGATGAGGATGACTAGCAGCGGCAGCGCGATCCAGATGTCAACGAGCCGCTGGAATAGCTTGTCAAACCAGCCACCCCAATACCCCGATACCACGGCGACCAGAGTGGCGAGGGACTTCGCGAGCAGCACCGCCGCAAAGCTGATGCCGAACGAGACGCGGGTTCCGTAGATAACTCGGCTCAGCAGATCTCGGCCAAGATTGTCGGTGCCGAGCAGGTGGGCGCTGCTAGCCCCCTCGAGTCGCGCGCTGAAATCCGTGTCGGCGTAACCGTACGGCGCGACGAAGCTGGAGAAGATCGCGCTGAACCCGGCCGCAGCGAGGATCATCAACCCGACGAAACCGAGCGGCTTGCGACGAGCGAATTTCCAGATCCAGCGCGCCGGCGCGGTCCAAGCGCTCGGATCCCGTCGAATCAACTGCCCATTTTCCAACGTCGTGGCGGCGGTATCTAGTGCCATTCGTCCCTCCCCGGTCGACTATCGCTCGGTCAATCGCACGCGAGGATCGATCAAGCCGTAGCTGACATCCACGACGATGTTGGCAAAGATTAGCAGCGCTCCGAAGAAGAGATTCGTAGCCATAATCACGTACAGGTCGAGGCGCGCCAGCGACTCGAGCAGATAGCGTCCGACGCCGGGGACCAGGAAGATTTGTTCGAAGATGACGGTGCCGCCCAAGACCGCTGGCAGCGCGAGGCCGATCACTGTCACGAACGGCAACAACGCGTTGCGCAACACGTGACGTGTATACACGGTTCGCGTGCTGAGTCCCTTCGCGCGGGCGGTCCGCACGTAGTCCTGCCGCATGACTTCCAGCACCTGCGTGCGGATCAGTCGAGTCTGGATTCCGATCGGACTCAGCCCGAGAATCAGCATCGGCGTCACCACATGCTTGAAGTTCTGCCACGGGTCCACCCACGGGTCGACATAGGAAATCGGCGGTGCCCATCCGAACCATTTGCCACCGAACACGAGCACCAACGTGCCGATCCAAAAGCCAGGCAGAGCGTAGAACAGAATCGCGCCACCGCGCGCGACATAGTCAGGCATCGAGTCCTGCTTCGCGGCGGATATCAGTCCAATCGGAATGGAGAAGACCACCGAGATCAAGAGCGCTCCCAGCCCGAGTTCAAGGCTGGTCGGAATGCGATTGAGCATCTCACTGGTGACGGAGCGACCGGTAAAAAACGAGGTCCCCGAGTCGCCGGTGACGATGTTTCCCAGCCAGCGCACGTACTGCAGCGGGAGTGATCCGGTCAACCCAAACTCCTCGCGGAGTCGTTGTTCGAGCTCAGGGTCAACCGTCTCCGTGTCGAATGTCGCCACATCCACCACATCGACCGGGATCAGCACCCGGAAGACAAAAAAGATGAACATCGAAAGCCCGAGTAGAGTCGGAACACCAAGTATCACACGCTGGAGGACGTACTTACCCATTCAACATTCCACGTATCTCGGGAGCGGCGGACGACCATCGGCCACCCCACCCGTTACGCACTAGTGTGAGATTCGTGGGACTGAGAGCCCCACGAATCTCACACTAGTAACTAGACCAGCGGTTCAGCGTAACTAGACCAGCGGTTCAGCGAGCGACCAGCCTGGTATCAACTCGTTGATGTGGTTGAAGTTTCCGAGGGCGGTGCCCCCCCAGGCCTTGGTATCGCCTGGACCGACCAGGCCATTCCACTTGATCCCGGTTCCTTCGGCTCGCGGGTAGAACGGCTGCACCACCACGTTTTCCATCATGTAGCGCTGGATGGCGTGGTACTGCTCGACCTGACCCTCGAAGCCCGAGGTCCCGCGTGCCTTCACGACCATCGCGTCAAGCTCTGGGAAGTTATGGCCGACCTGGTTGTTCGGTCCTCCTGATGTATAGAAGGTACTCAACCATTCACCCGTCGTAGAACGGCCACCACTTGGATTCATCATTGCAGCGCTCTTGTTGGTGGGACCCTCGAACTGAGTATAGGACCTGAAGTAGCCTCCGCCCGTGCGCAGGCCCTCAGAGTTCTTCTCTGTCTTCAAGATCCATTCCGTCGTGTAGTCGATTGGCACCAAGTTGATTTTGATGCCAGCGTCGGACGCCATCGACTGCAGCGTCTCCATGGCCGTCGGCCACTCCGAACCGTAGCGGGTGCCGGGCCAGATCAAGTCGAACTCGAACGGATTGCTATCGTCGTACCCCGCCGCGGACAGCAGCTTCACTGCCTCCGGTATGTTGTGGAAAAGGTTCAACGCCCCCGGTCCGAAGTCTGGGCCCTTCGGATCGAGATAAAAGGGTCCGTAACCAGGCGATACCGGTGTGTTCCACTTCGGCGTGAGGTTGAGGCCCACCTCCGCATAGTCATCAACGCCAAGGAAGATGTTCGCGAAGGTGTCGCGATCTTGGGTCATTGACGTCGCTTGCCGCACGCGTAAGTCCGTGAAGCCTGACTCGGGGATGAAGTTGTAGCCCATCGAAGCGCCTGCAAAGGTCGCGGGGCCGGTGAACAGTTCGGTCCCTTCGACTTCCTTGACGATCTGCGGGAACGCTGCGGGGTTGGGGCCGTTCAGATAGATGTTTCCAGCCCGGAACTGTGCTTCGCGCTGCGCGACGTCCTCGATGATCGGGAGGTCGATCGCGTCAAACCGTGGGTGGTCCGGCCCCCCCCACCAGTCCGGGTTCTTGACCATCTTGAACTCAACCGATGGCGTGTGGGAATCAAGTATGAACGGTCCGTTGCCTCGTACTTCCGACTGGGGGTCGTAGCCACCCTGTGCTGCCTCCTTCGGGAGGATCCACAGGCCGGACAGGTAATAGGCCATGATCGGGAGGGTGAGTGAATCTGGCCGAGCCAGCTTCATCACCACCGTGTTTGCGTCCGGAGCCTCCATCGAGACGATAGGGGCGGACGGCTCCACTTCGTTCGCGAGAACCGAGCGGTACGCGCCACCATCCCGGTGTCGGTCCCAGCTGGCGATCACGTCTTCACTATCGAGGTCGCGCCCATTTGTCGGCGATCGCTGGTCCCAAGGGAGGCCCTTGCGGAGCTTGAAAATGACTGTCGTGTCGTCTGTCTGCTCGAACGATTCGGCTAAGTCGCCTTCAACCTCGCCGGTCGCGTCTGCTCCGTCGACGCCCACCTTGTACCGCACGAGGCGGCTGTGGGTGTAAGTGTTCATGGAGAACGTCTTGTAGGTGGGGGACGTGTGGTTGTCGAAGGAATCGATGTCGTAAGCGGAGAAGGACTTGAACGTCCCGCCCGACTTCGGCTCCGGCGCGGTCGTTGGAGCGGAAGTGGCCGCGGCCGTGGCCGTGGCCGTTGACCCGCCGCCGCCGCCGCCGCCGCCGGAAGCATCGGTCACTCCCGCGTCGTCGTCGCCACCGCAACCGATCAGCACAGCCCCAGCGAGGCCAGCCGAACCCAGCGCCGCTCCGCGCAACGCGTTTCGACGACTAATCCGATGTGACCAGTAATTCTCGGCCATGATGAGATTCCCTCCGTACGTTCCATCGCATCGATAGAACCGTTTCTGTGTGGCCTTTTGGCCACTTAATAGGCGATCAGTCCAGACGTTGTATCACATGCTGTGTATTGCTACCAATCGGTGCCTGACGTGAAATAACACTTTTTACCATTGACGATTGGCCGGGCATGGGAACGCCTCGGCCACCGGTGGTGGTGCTAGAGGTGCCCTAGCTGCGCAGCTTCGGTCGGGTCTTCGCCGACGATGTTGTCGGCCAGGAGTTTGGCGACCTCGACCTCGGATTTACCGAGGAGGTCCCGTAGGACGTAGTCATTGTCCTGGCCGAGCGTGGGCGTGGCGCGTCCGGTGCCGAGCGGGGTCCGCGCGAATCGCGCTGGCGCCCCCGGGTACTCATGGCTGCCCGCGTCGGGATCTTCAACGCGCTCCCAGAAGCCGCGAGCCCGGAGCTGTGAATCCGCGTAGAGGTCCCGCGAGTCCTGCACCGCACCCGCGCGTACGCCGTGCGCCTGGAGCTCCTGCATGGCCTGATGCTTGTCCCTGGTGCGGCTCCAGTCCGTTAGAATCTGATCGATTGCGTCGTGATGTTCGTGTCGCAGCAACACTGTAGCGAACCGCTCGTCCTCCCGCAGGCCCGGCTGGCCAATCGCCTCGCAGAGGTGCGACCACTCTTCGTCATTGGCGACTGCCAGCGTCACCCAGGCATCTTCGCCGTCGCAGGGATAGCAGCCTTGCGGAGCCATCAGCTGGTCTCGATTTCCGAGGCGTTCCGCCGGCCGGGCGCCGAATTGATGGCCCACGACCTCGTCGCCGAGAAGAGTTGTAACGTTTTCTCGCTGGGAAAGGTCAATCAACGATCCCTCGCCGGTGATCCGTCGCTGCCGCAGCGCGGCGACGACCATCCCAGCGGCGATCGTGCCGCCTAGCGGATCCGGTAATTGGATGGTGAAGCCGCCGGGTAGCTCGTTCTGGTAGCCCGTGAGGTTCGTGATCCCGCCGATTTGCTCGAGCGTGCCGCCAAATGAGACGAAGCCGCTCTCCGGCCCCTGTGATCCCTGACTATAGATGGAGCAGAGGATGATCCCCGAGTTGATCTCGCGGAGTTGCGGATAGTCGAGCCCCCAGTTCGCCATCACCCGGGTGCTGAAGTTCTGAATGACGACATCACTGATCGCCACTAGCTCACGGAAGATCGCGCGCCCTGCTTCGGTCCCGAGTTCTATCGCGGCGCCTCGTTTGCCGCGATTGCGCTCGTTGATCATGCCGGAACGATTCCATGGCCGCTCGCCTGCCTCCCCGTCTGGATATACGCCGCGCGCCAAGATACGCAGGTTGTCGGGGTGGCTGGGCGACTCGATCTTGATGACCTCGGCACCCGCGTCCGCGAGTAGCTTTCCGGCGAATGGGCCGGCCCAGAACATCCCAAGATCGAGGACACGGATTCCTTCGAGCGGCATCGGTAGCTGGTTTGTGGTCATCAGATGACTCCGGCGGCCCTGACCTCGGCGATTTCGTCGGCGGTCAGGTCGGTGAGTTCGTTCAAGATCTGGATGGTGTGTTCGCCGAGGCGAGGCGCTCGCCGATGTTCCCACTCGACGCCGCTCATCTGAGCGGGCAAGCCAGGGAACTTAATAGATTCGCCATCGGGATGATCGAGCTCAACGAAGTAGCCACGCGCCTCGTACTGAGGGGAATCGAGAACGTCCTGCATTTCAGCGATGAATGCGGCCGGAATGTGCGCCTCGGTCTGCCCTTCGAAATAAGCCTCGTACTTCGTCCGCTGCAGCGCCCATTCGAGTATCTGATTATCCATCTCGCCTTCGAGACGCTGACGATCGCGGTTGATCAGATCTTCGCTTGCCTCATCTGGCGCCGCGTCGGCGCCGAGGATCAACCGCCTGAAGTTCGGAAAGTGGTGCGCCTGGACCGCGAAGGAGATGAAGCCGTCCTGAGTGGGGATCGGCATCTTTCCCGTGCCGCGGCGACGGACGTCGCCCGTGTACTCGAATTCCACGAGATCCTGGAAGTGGCTGCAGGTCAGCCCCTCGAGCACCGAGACGTCAACCAGCTGACCTACTCCAGACGCCTCGGCGAGAGTGAGTGCCATCAGTGTGGAAGTGAAGGCGAAGAGCCCGGCGCTGTAGTGCGCCGGGGAGCCAGCGAGCTTGAGAGGCTCCCGTTCGATTTCGCCGGCGATGTTCATGAGGCCGCCGAGTGCCATCAGGGTGATTTCACTGGCGGCAAAGTCTCGGTAGGGACCTTCCTGCCCGAACGGCGTGATCGTCGTCGACACGAGCTCCGGATGACTCTGTGCGAGCGATTCGTGGCCGAGGCCGCGCGCCTTGAGCCACCCAGGATCACCGTGCTCCACCAGCACTGCTGCGCCTGCCACGAGTTCCCGAAAGAGCTCCTGACCGGTGGCCGACTCGAGATCGAGCACGATCGAACGCTTGTTCCGATTCAGGTGGAGGTAGAGGGCGCTCTGCTCGCGATCCGGGACGTCGTGGGGGAATGGTCCGAGCCGACGGGTGACGTCGCCTGCTGGCGCTTCGACTTTGATCACATCGGCCCCGAGGACGCCTAACATCCAGCAACAGTAGGCCGCGGGGATGCCTTCCCCGGCCTCAATCACCGTCACACCGTCCAACGGACGGGTCACCGGGCGACCGCCATTCCACCGGAAGCACTGAGGATCGGCTCGGTACCGATCACACTTTCGGCTTCGAGCGCGTCGAGTTCGGTGTCTTCCATGCCGAGTAGTTCGCCGAGGATCTCGCGGTTGTGTTGTCCGAGGCCAGGCGTGGGTGTGCGTCCGCCGTACGGCGTCTGCGAGAGTCGCATCGGCCGTCCGGTGTACTCCTGCTCGCCAGCGCTGTAATCAGTCGTCGATTCCCAGAAGCCGCGTTGTCTCAGGTGCTTGTCGCGGAATAACTCACGCGGGTTGAGCACCGCGGCCGCCGCGATGCCGAGCCGCTGCAATCGCTCCATCGCGGTTTGATGGTCCAATTGGCTGGTCCAACGTCCGATCAGCGCGTCAAGCTCTGCGCGATGGCGCCGGCGCCCCACGATCGAGACGTAGCGCGAGTCCGTCATCAGCTCTGGTTGGTCGATGGCCTCGCAAAGTCGAGCCCAGTCGTCATCCGAACGGATGCTGATCGCGACCCAGCGATCCTCTCCACGGGTCGGGTAGCAATCCGAGGGATTTGCACCCGGCTCGTGGTTTCCCAGGCGAGCCGGGTGCCCTCCGAGGCTGTGTGCGACCAGAGCATCTCCGACGACGAGTGAGGCTGTTTCCCGCTGCGACAAGTCGATGTGCAGCCCTCGCCCGGTCGCATCTCGGTGCCGGAGTCCCGCCGCGACCGCCAAGGCTGCGGAGGCGCCGCCGAGCGGATCGGGCAGCGCGAGGGCGACGCTCTCCTCGTCATCCGGATAACCGGAGAAGTAAGAGATGCCGCTCAACTGTTCCAGGTTCTGGCCATAGGAGACGTAGTCGCTCTCCGGACCGGTGAGTCCTTGGCTCATCAGGGAAATCATGATGAGGCGTGGGTTGACCTCCGAGAGCGTGTCGTACCCGAGTCCGAGGGAGGGCATCACGCGGCTGCTGTAGTTCTGAGAGACGACGTCCGCATGCGACACGAGCTGGAGGAAGATCTCTCGGCCGCGAGGTGAGGTTAGATCGATCGCCAGTGAACGCTTGTTGCGGTTGCGTTCGTTCACCATCCCCGAACGATTCCAGTGGTCGCCCTTCGGCCCGCCCGGGTCGTGGTCCGGGTAGATGCCGCGAGCCTGAATCCGGAGTGGATCTGGCCGGCGACATGACTCCACCTTGATGACGTCGGCTCCAGCGTCAGCCCAATGACGTCCAGCGTTCGGCCCGGCCCAGAACTGGCCCATGTCCAGAACCCGGATGCCAACCAGCGGTAGCGGTGCGGTCACGAGCGGTTCCTCATCATCAGATCACGCCAGCGGCGGCCAGCGCCGGGAGTTGACGTCGCTCGATGCCTAACAGGTCGCCAAGCACCTCCGCGTTGTGCTGTCCGACTCGTGGCGGCGGGGCAATCGGGGCCTCGGCGCCCTCCCAGCGGAACGGTAGACCAGGGATCGAGAACGTTCCCGCATCCTGGTGCTGGATCTGGTGAATGAAGCCGCGATTGCTGTACTGAGGAGAATCGACGAGGTCCGCTGGCCCGGCGACGTAGGAGGCGGGTACGTTCACCGCCTGCGCCTGCTCGTACACGTCGCGCTTGGACCGATCACTAGCCCAGCGTCGCAGGCGCTCGTCGAGCTCCCGCTTGGAGGCGCTAGCATCCATCGGATCGGGCCGGCCGAGCTCCTCGGGGGCACCGAGCAACTCAGCGAGGCGCGGCATTTGCTGCTCCTGCGCGGACACCATGGCGAGGCCGTCTTTCGCGACAACGCCGCGATTTCCCTGGCTGCCGCGCGGGGAGTGCGCGCCGGTCTCTTCCCCGTAGTAGGAGACTTCGACCATCGCCTGTGCATGGCTGATCACCTGGTTCTCAAAAATCGAGAACTCAACGTGCTGACCGCGGCCGCTGGCGGCGCGGGCGCGTTCGGCGACGAGGGTGGCATAAGCGGCTAAGAGCGCCGCATTGCACTGGGCGGGATAGCCCCCCATCCGGATCGGGGGGCGACCGAGTGTCCCGCTGCGGAACATGTGGCCACCGATAGCGAACAGCGTCAGTTCGGACGCGGTAAAGCCCTCATAGGCACCGCCTGTGCCAAATGCGGTGATCGAGGACAAGACTACACGGCTATTGACTCGCTCAAGCGCCGTGTAGTCGATGTCCAATTCGGCGAGTTCGCCGGGTTCGAGGTTCTCGATGACGATGTCGCTGAGCGCCACGAGCCGCAGGAACAGTTCGCGGCCGGTGACGCTAGCGAGGTCGAGCGTGATGCCGCGCTTGCCCTCGTTGAGATAGAGGTGAAGCGGACCGGTCTCGCCCCTGCGACCGCCCGCTTGCTCTGGTCCGCGGTTTCGGACGGGGTCACCCCCGCCGGGCGGTTCGATCTTGATGACATCGGCGCCCAGACGGGCGAACAGCCGGGCCGCGAACGGCCCGGCGACCATCCGGCCGATGTCCAGGACACGGAGCCCAGAAAGGGGCAAAATGTCACTGCTCATCGACTAGGGGTCCGTTCTGAAAACACAGGCCGTCCGCTCGCTAGAACTGCGCTGAGGCGCCCCTAGCGACCGGTGAACTCAGCCTCTCGCTTCTCGGCGAATGCGCGCAACCCCTCCTTGGTATCGGCGCTATCGCGGATCTCGGCTGCCATCTTCGAGGAATTCTTGACGCGTTCAGCGAAGTTCGGGATCGCGCGTCCGGTGACAGCAGCTTTCTTGATCGTGCGGACGGCGAGTGGTGCATTCTCGGCGATGGAGTTCGCGACCTCGTAGACGCGCTCCATCTGCTTCTCGCGCGGCACGATCTCCTGGACGAGTCCGACGCGTAGCGCCTCAGGAGCTTCGATGAATTCGCCGGTGAAGAGCATCATCAGCGCGTAGCCGTAGGGGACATAGTGCGTCAAGATCGTTGGGCCGCTGATTGAAGCGATGCCGCGCTTGACCTGCGGCCAACCGAACTGGGTGTCGTCAGCGGCGATTCGGAAATCACACAACAGCGCGAGCCCCGAACCCTGCGCGAGTGCGTAGCCGTGCGGCGCGGCGATGATCGGTTTTTCGAGTTCACTCAGGTACACATACAGGTCGTCTGTGGTTCCGGAGGGTACGCCGGGCTTCGGCTCTCGCTTCTCACCCGCCATGACCAAGTCGTGCCCGGTCGAGAAGGCGCGGCCCTCACCGGTGAGCACCGCGACCCAAATGTCGTCGTTGGTGTTGACCTCGTGGAGTGCTTCGAACAGGTCTGCGATCATCTCATTGTCGATCGCGTTGAGCTTCTCCGGTCGGTTCAACGTGATCGTGGCGATCTTGTCATTAACCTCGAAATTGACTGTGTTCATCGTCCCCTGCCTTTCCGAAAGTACTGGCGTTGCGATCGGAGCTTCGTCCGGTCCATCTCGAAGCACGATACCTATCGCAATCGATTTCTGAGCGAATAGATTTCTGCCGCAATTACGAGCCATCGGTCAATGTTGTCAGCCGCGTTACCACTGAGAACGTTGCCATGTCGCTCGACGCATTGTAGTCTACATACGTTGTTGATATCGAGCAATCTTGCGATTGCCCTGACCGAAAACAAGCCCCAGACAAAACGTGAACTGGTTTACGTGCAACTACCGCAGACCGAGTGCATAACTAGCCCGGCCTCGCTGGAGAGTGCCCCCTTGGGACGGCAGCGGAATGTAACATTTAAGGGCGTCGCCAACCTCGCGGGGGTGTCGGTGAGTACTGCCTCGCGAGTGTTGAACGGGCACGTCAACGTGAAGCGCGATATGACGCTGCTAGTCCGCAATGCCGTGGAAGAGCTCGGCTATCGGCCCAACATCGCCGCACGCGGCCTCCGGCTCACGCGATCGCTAACCCTCGGCGCGGTCTTCGACCGTCTCGATGATCGAAGCGATCGGCGACGCTCCGATCGAGCAAGTTCAAGAGCTGACTGGGGTGGAGTGGGTGTCGCGTGAATCGATCGGTCATCCGGGGAGATCAGGCAGCCGGTTACGTCGAATACTCGGCTAGCCGGAGGCGGCGGAAGGCGACAGCTCACTGCGGATTGCGCGCGCCTTGACGGTGCGCGTTGGAATCCTGAACCGGAGGCAAGCATGGCAGACGACTACTTCAAACACCGGTACGCGCTGACGGGCATCACGGTCGTCGACACAACGCAGGGGATTGCCGGGCCGTATTGCTCGATGCTGCTCGCGGGTCTCGGCGCCGATGTAATCAAGGTCGAACCGCCCGCTGGGGACTACCTCCGACATTGGCCGCCATATGTCGGAGGTGAGCAAGGGCGCGAGAAGAGCGTTCATTTCCTTTACTTGAACCGCGCGAAGCAGAGTGTGGTGCTGGATCCATCGTCGGCTGTGGATCGCGATCGTCTGGCAGAGCTCGCGTCCACCGCGGATGTCGTGATCGTCGGTGGTGATAGCAGGCCAGATCGATGGATGCTCGACACCGACGCGCTGCGTTCAGCGCGGCCCGACCTGGTAGTGGCGAGTTTGCCGCTGATCTCCTCAGAATCCGAGATCTCGCACTGGCGTGGGAGCGAGCTGATCGTCGCCGCGCTGAGCGGCTTGGCGGCCTGCACGGGCGAGGCCGACCGAGAGCCGCTCAAACCCGGCGGCCAGATCGCGAGTGTGGCGCAAGGACAGACCGCGGCGACCGCGATTGCGACAGCGGTGCTGGCGGTTGCCCGAGGCGGCACGGGCAGCGTGATTGAAATTCCGGCGGTCGAGGCTGCCGCTGATCTGCTGGAGATGTGGGCCTGCGGTGCCTACCAGAGGCGACCGATGCCACGGATGGGTCGCGAACACAACTTGAACTTTCCATTCGAAGTACATCCGGCCCAGGACGGCTATGTAGGTGTGCACGCCGGGCCCGGACCCTGGTCGGCGGTCACTGAACTGATCGGACGGCCTGACCTCGATCAGCCCGAGCTGCATGACCCGGCGATGCGTGTCGCGCGTCGTGCCGAGGTGGTGAGCGCGATCGAGAGTTGGCTAGCGGTGACTGGCCGGGTCGAGGCTTATCACGCGGGGCAAGCGAAACGACTGGCGTTCGGGTACGTGGCAACGGCGGAAGACCTGCTGAATTCGCCGCAGCTCAATGCGCGCGATTTCTTTCATTCGATCGATCACCCAGTCGCTGGGTCCGCTGTCTATCCCGGAGAGCCGTTCCGGCTCGCGAGTGGCTGGGTGCACGGACGCGCTCCGCTGTTGGACGAACATGGCTCTCAAATTCCACGCGAGCGTGAACCTACGGCAGCATCGGCACACGCGGACGAGCCTCGGCCCGCGGATCCGCTTGCACCGCTCGGCGGTATCCGGGTGTTGGACCTGACGCAGATCTGGGCCGGCCCACGCGCGACGAAGGTGCTAAGTGACTACGGCGCTGACGTGATCAAGATCGAGGCGCCTTCGCGCTTCGATAGCACGCGCGGGTACCCGCGCTTTCTTGCAGACCTGAAGGCCGGTCGAGTCAGCGACGAATCAGAACACAATCGTCGTACGCAGTTCGATCAACTACATCGGGCGCAGCGCAGCATCACGCTCGATCTGCGGAGCGCCGCAGGTGCTGCCGCCTTCCGAGAGTTGGTCGCGGTGAGCGATGTCGTGATTGCGAACTTCGCCGCCGGCGTGCTCGACCGCCTCGAGATCGGGTGGACTGAGCTACAGGAGGTCAATCCCCAGCTGGTGCTGATCTCGATGCCCAGCTTCGGGGATACGGGACCGGAGCGCGATTACGTGGCCTACGGGGTCACGCAGGAGGAGTTGGCAGGCCTCTACGGCATGACCGGCTACGAGGGTGAACCCCCGCTCAAGACCGGCTCAAACGTTGGCGATCCGATGAATGGGATGCATGCAGCGCTTGCGGTCAGCGCGGCGCTGGTCGAGCGCGAGCGTACCGGTGACGGTCAGTACATCGAATTGTCGCAACTCGAATCGAGCGTTCAGTTCATCGGCGAGACGGTCCTGGACTACGCGATCAATCAGGAGGTCAGCGTGCCGTGTGGGAACGCTCACGCACGTTGGGCCCCGCAAGGTGTGTATCCCACCACCGGCGAGGATGAGTGGATCGCGGTCGCGGTCGAGGACGAATCTCAGTGGCAGGCCCTCGTTGAGGTCCTGGGAGTGCCGGAACTGAGCGCCGATCCGCGGTTCACGACCGAAGGCGAGCGGCACGAAGCGCGCCTAGCACTCGACATGGCACTCGGTGCCGCGACTGCGTCACGCGATCGATTCGAGCTGGCCAGCGAGCTCCAGGATCGCGGAGTTCCGGCGGCACCAGTGCTGAACAGCATCGAGGTCCAGCACCACCGTTGGCTGACCGAGCCCGGCTTCGTCCAGCTCCTCCCACACCCCGCCGGTGAGTACCGCTATTTCGGCCCGATCTGGTCCATCGGCGGGGAGCGCCCGGCGCTGCGCGGTCCGGCGCCGCGGCTGGCCGAACACCAGATCGAGGTGCTCAGCGCGCTGACGTCGCTCAGCGATGACGAGGCGGCCGCCCAACTTCCCGGAGGGACGCCGTAGCATTGAGCAACGAGTCACGCGGAGACGATCTCGGAGATGAGGATGCGATGAGTGCGGTTGAAACGATCGCGGGGCCGGTGGACAGCTCGGAGCTGGGTTGGACGCTGTCCCATGAGCACCTCACCAGCGGGATGGGTGGCATGGAGCACATCGCCGGCCTCTATGACGAAGATGAGGCGTTGCGCCGTTCGATGGACGCACTCAAGCTCGCGTACGACGCGGGCGTGCGCTCGCTGATCGACTGTACGCCACTCGACCTCGGACGCCAGGTGGGATTGTTCCAGCGACTCGCTGAGATATCTCCAATCAAGATTGTCGCCTGCACCGGCGTGTACCGCTGGGTGCCGCTCAGCTACTACGCGTGGGATGAGGACACGGTTGCTGAACACTTCCTACGCGATCTGCAGGAGGGGATGGACGGTTCGGGCGTGCGGGCCGGCATCATAAAGCTGGCATGGGATCTCGAATACCAGTTGGAAGAAGGCGGCGCACGGTCGCCGCGAGCCCAGCTCGAAAAGTGCGCGCGCGGCGCCGCTCGTGCCGCTAAGGTGGCCGGGGTTCCAATCACCTGTCACACGCGCCCGGCGGACCATCACGGCACTCGGCTGCTCGACATCTTTGAGGAGGAAGGGCTCGATCTCCGCGCTGTGACGATCGGGCACACGAACGATAGCTACGAGCCTGAGTATGTCCTGGGGCTCGCGGAGCGCGGTGCGACGGTTGGTCTCGACCGGTACATGCAGCGTGACGAGACCGAACTCGCACGGCGGGCAGAGATCGCTCTCTCGCTCGTGGAAGCGGGGTATGCCGAACAGACCTCGCTCGGGCACGACTCGGCATCTTGCAGTATGAACGGCGGGCTGCCGAGCGGTGGTTCGCGCGTTGAGAACCCACGCTGTTGGCTCCCGATCCCCGAGTTCCAGCTCCCGTGGCTCCGCGAGCACGGGACCACAGACGACCAGATCGATCAGCTTATGGCGGGATCGGTAAAGGCGACGTTCGAGGCGGCGGCAGCAATGGCCGCTCCCGGCTCTCGCTAGCAGCGCCACGGCTCCGGCATCTCACGATGGTGATCGAGCTAGCAGCGGTCAGCGCCCTTGCGTTTCTCGCGGCGGCGATACACGCGTCAGTCGGGTTCGGATTCGCGCTGATCTTCGTTCCCTCTGCGACGCTGATCGTTGGGCCAGAGGCTTCGGTGGCGGCGATGTTGATTGCGGTTCCGCTGGTTGGATCCGTGCTCTACGGCATCGATCGGCCGCGTACTCCCTTGTGGGATGCAGTGCCAATCGCTGGAGTGAGCGTGCTGAGCCTGCCCGTGGGCCTCTGGCTGCTCACACACGCCGACGACGACCTTCTCCGGCTACTCGTCGGGCTCGCCGTAGCCATCGCGGTGATCATCGATCGCTGGAGTGGGGATAGATCAGAGATCGAGCGGGGGCGTAGTAGTTTCGCCCGAATCACGATAAGCGGGCTGGCGTCGGGTGTCATGCGAGGTGCCACGGGCATTGGTGGCCCGCCTTACGTTCTTTACTACCGATGGCTCGGCGGCGCGGGCTGGCAGTTCCGATCGCGCCTCTTCTCGAGTAGCGCGATGTCCGGGATCGCTAGTCTCTGCATCGCCTGGTTCAGTGGGATCTTTGACTCCAACACCGTACCGATTGTGCTTGTCAGCTTTCCTACGACAGCGATCGGGATTGCCGTCGGGATCTGGGCACGACCGTCGATCAGCGAACACCGGCTCCAGACGATCTCCGTTCTGCTCCTAGTCGCGACCGCACTACTCGCAATGACCACTGCCATTTCGGCATTGGTGTAGGGAGCCTGCGATTGGCGGGACTGAGCCCCATCCCGCATGGTTGTCTCGATCGATAGCCAGAATCACCCTCTTCGACTGCTGGGTCGCTCAATCGACGTCTAGCGCCGCCACGTTCAGCGGGGTCCGTGGGCATCGCCGCCTCGCGCGCCGAGGGTGAGATGCGCCGCTTCGTCGAAGAGACGGGTATCCCGTACCTCGCGATGGCGATGGGCATCATCCCCGACGACCACAACCAGGCGGCAGCCGCTGCTTCATGCAGACGTCGATCGCCCAGCAAGCCGGCGACTTCAGCGTCGAGGAGGTCATCGAACACATCGCTCGCATGTGTACTCATCGACCACGTTCCGTAGCTTCAGCCGCCGACCGTCCGCCGTTCCGACAGCTCGAGGTGCTGCTGCAGCATCGCCACCGCTTCGCATCGGCGCGACGGGTTCACCAGTTTCTCTTCGCGACCTCCTGTAACGCATCGATCTCGAGCAGTTGGTCGGCGACCAGTCGTTTCAACCGGCCAGTTTCGTGCTTCAGCTCCCGCAGTCGCTTCGCATCAGTCACCGTCATCCCGCCGTACTGATTGCGCCAGCGGTGGTAGGTCTGGTCCGAGATCTCAATCTGCTTCGCCGCCTGGTCGATCGTCTGACCACCAGCGGTCAGCGGTTCGACCTCCCGTAGTTTGCGCACGATCTGCTCGGACGTATGCCTGCGTCGTTTCACCTTGATGTCCTCCTTCGCCCACAGTTCCGTGGGTCTCTGGACTCTCATCAATGGTGGGCTCGTTTTGCGGAGTCAGGTCAGCGTTCTTGCCCGGTCCGTGCATAAACAAGCCGCGTACGCGATCGGGATGCCGAAACACGAACTCTGTGGCTGGAACGATCCCCGAGGCCGTCCCGACGACGATTAGCTCGCGGTCACTCAGGTCGGCCGCGATTGCCTCGAAGTCGAAGTCCGACATCAACACCGTGTCCTCGACGCACCCGGATAGGCCGGAGCCCCGGTAGTCGACGATCGCACAGGCGTTGTCGCCTCGGAATTCGTCCCCGCGCTCGCGCCAGGATGAGATGCTCTCGACCACGCCGAACTGGTGACCGATCACGGGCGAATTGATCACCACGGGATCGCGCCCCTCGATGAATTGGTAGGCGACGCGCATCCCATCGGCCGCGCAGGTGGAGCGAATCCTTGAGTCGACATCGCCGCGATGATGGCACCAGCCGCGCGGGCCATGTCTGTCTCGAAGCTCCCGTTCATCCACGACCCACGAACCCCGCGCCTACACTCCTCCCGGTATCCAACGCGACGCACAAAGGCGGGACACACGATGAAAGCTGCATACATCGAGGAGCAGGGCGGGCCGGAGGTGCTCCGGTACGGCGACCTGCCGAGTCCGGTCGCGGGGCCGGGTGAGGTGATGGTCGACATCCACTCGGCGAGCGTCAACGGGGCCGACTGGAAGGTCCGTTCCGGGAGCGGGGCGCAGCTCACCGACTTCCCGTACATCCTCGGGCGGGATTTCTCCGGTATCGTGAGCGCGCTCGGCGAGGGGGTCGACGACCTCGAGCTGGGCGATGCGGTATGGGGGGTGTGCGACACCGGGCAAGAGGGCGCCTACGCCGACCAGCTCGCGATCAAGGCCTCGATCGTGGCGT
>Ga0115002_10002776_pt1 | contig 22475 bp, 26 predicted proteins | sample ArcticOcean_MG_C_8_FD_89576 | JGI IMG/M metagenome (GOLD analysis project Ga0115002, IMG submission 89576) | Marine microbial communities from western Arctic Ocean - ArcticOcean_MG_CB11_86 | ecosystem: Environmental > Aquatic > Marine > Oceanic | place: Arctic Ocean: Canada Basin | collected... | reverse complement strand
TCCCTTATTGTTTAAATTTTCTATTGTTTCATAAATTTTTCTATGGATTGGATCAAAGAATTTACCAGGGGTAACAATATTTGAAATCTCATCAATAATATCATTGTTAACTAATACAGAACCAATTAGGGACTGTTCTGCTTCTATATTAGACGGTAATTTATTTTCTTCCGTAGGGCTAATACTTAATCTTACTTTCTCCATATTGAATATAATAGTTAAAACAAATTTAATAGAAACTTAAAAGTTACACACTTTTTTTTCTACCTGTGGAAAATTATAATTTAAATAGAATCTATTTTATCAACGTGCAAATTAACACTAGCTGTTACTTCGGCGTGAAGATTTACATTGATTTTGTACTTACCAACTTGTGTAATCTCTTGTCTTAGATCTATTTGTGAAGGAATTATTTCAATTTTTAGAATGGTTTTAAAAGCATTCGAGACCTCTTTTGGTTTTATTGAACCATATAGATCACCATTTTCTTTAGACTCTTTATTAAATTTAAGAGTTTTGTTTTCGATTTTAGCTGCTATTTCTTTATATTGAATTTTCGCTTCTTCGTTTTTTTTATTTAGTTTAACTTTTTCCTTATTTACAAATTCCGAATTCTCTTTACTAGCTCTTAAGGCTTTACCCTGTCTTAGTAGATAATTTCTGCCATAGCCATTTTTAACTTCAACTTGATCACCAATTTTACCAAGCTTCATAATATTTTCTAAAAGTATAATCTGCACAACTAAATTAGCCCTAAAATTTTAGCTTTTTTTATTTCACTAGTTAATTTTCTTTGTTTATTTTGGGAAACAGAAGTTATTCGTGATGGCATAATTTTATCTGTGTCAGACACGTATCTTTTTAGTAATTTAATATTTTTATAATCAATGATTGGCGCATCTTTACTTGACAGTGGACATTTTTTTGAAAACATGGAGTCAGATTTTTGAAATAAACTAAGTTTATTTAAAGGGTTTTCAGATCTTTTATTAAATTTGTTATTTTTTCTTTTCATTTATATCTTTATCTTTGAAATATTCTGTATCTGTATCTAATTTTTTGTATTTCACTGTTAAATGTCTAAGTAGAAAATTGTCAATTATACTGTTTCTTTTTATTTCTTCTAAAGTTTTGCTTTCAGATTCAAATTTATAATGAATGTAAAAACCTTTTTTATAAGCTTTAATTTTTTTAGCAAAACTTAAAAGTCCCCATTTTTCTACCTTGATAATTTTACCATCTGTTTTAGTTATAATATCTTTATATTTTTTTTCTATGCTTTCCAATTCCGGCGTAGAAAGGTCTTGTTTAGCTATTAAAGTATGTTCGTAAAAATTCATTTTCAATCATTAATTGTTTATTTATTAAAAGAACGGTTTTATACTATTATAAGTACGTCAATTCAATACTAATAATGTTATAAAAAACCATTTATATAAATGAAAGCTTTATTATTTCCAGGTCAAGGTTCTCAAATAGTAGGAATGGGATCAGAATTTTATAATAATTTTTCTAGTGTAAAAAAAATATTTTCTGATGCAGATGAAAAACTGAAATTTAAAATATCTAAAATTATATTAGAAGGTCCAGAAAACGAGCTTAAGCTTACCCAAAATACACAACCAGCAATACTTTTGGTAAGTTATGCTATTTTTGTAGTTTTAAAAAAAGAATTTAATTTTAATTTAGAGCAGGTAAAATATTTTGCAGGCCATTCTTTAGGTGAGTATAGCGCTTTACTTTGCGCTAACGCTTTAAGTTTTCAAGATGCTTTGTATTTACTTTTTGAAAGAGGAAAATCTATGCAAGAAGCTGTACCGATTGGACATGGTAGCATGATCGCAATTCTTGGTTCAGAATTAGAAGAAATTAATAATTTTATATTAAGTTTAAAAACCAAAGGAGTCTGTGAGGTTGCCAATGATAATGCCCAAGGACAAACTATTGTAAGCGGCAACATCGAGTCTATTGAAGAACTTAAAAAAATTTTAAAAGAAAATAAAAAAAAAACTATTGAGCTTCCAGTGAGCGCACCTTTTCATTGTTCGTTAATGAATTCTGCTGCTACTAAAATGAAAGAAAAAATTGACAAAACAAATTTTAAAAAACCTGACTATGAAATTATAACTAATGTCACTTCTCTACCAACAAATAACCCTGAACATATTAAAAAATTATTAGTTCAGCAAATTTATTCAAAAGTTAGATGGAGAGAAAGCATACTTTTTATGGTAAATCAGAAAATTAATGATTTTATAGAAATTGGACCTGGTAAAGTTTTAACAGGTTTAGTTAAAAGAATATTGCCTACTAGTAATTGCTTTAGTATTAATTCAATAAATGATATTAAAAATTTAAACAATGAATCTTAAAGATAAAAATATATTAATTACTGGAGCCACAGGTGGAATTGGTTATAGCTTAGTTAAAAAATTTTATGAATTAGGGTCTGTAATTTTAGCCACAGGAACAAATCAAAGTAAATTAGATAAATTAAAAAGCGAGTTCAAAAATATTTATGTCAAACAATTCAAGCTAGATGAACATACGAAAATAGAACAATTTATAGATTCTTGCCATTTAGAATTGGGTGGGCTTGATATTTTGATAAATAACGCTGGTATTACCTTAGACAACCTTTCAATAAGACTGACAGACGAAAATTGGAAAAAAGTAATTGATATTAATTTAACCTCAACTTTTTTGATGTGTAAACATTCGATAAAAAAGATGTTAAAAAACAAACAAGGAAAAATTATAAATATTACATCTGTAGTTGCTCATACAGGAAATCTTGGTCAGGCTAACTATGCAGCTTCCAAAGCAGGTATTGTAGGTTTTTCAAAAAGCCTAGCTATAGAATATGCAAAAAAGAAAATAAACATCAATTGTATTTCACCTGGTTTTATAAAAACTGAGATGACAGAAAAAATTAACGTAGAGCTTAAAAAAATGCTAATCGCTAAGATACCAAGTGGTGATTTAGGTAATGGACAAAACGTGGCGGACTGTGCTGCCTTCTTAGCATCTGATATGTCTGATTATATAACGGGTGAGACAATACATGTTAACGGAGGCATGTATATGGCTTGACAATTATTTATAATAATTTAATAACAAATTTTATCATAAATTGAAAAATAGGAATTAATTAAATGTTAAAAGATATAAGTGAAAAAGTTAAGAAAATAGTAGCAGATCACTTAGGCGTTGAAGAAGTAAAAGTTACTGACGAGGCTAGTTTTATAGACGATTTAGGAGCAGACAGTTTGGATACAGTTGAGTTAGTTATGGCATTCGAGGAAGAGTTTGGTTCCGAAATTTCAGATAGTGAAGCAGAAAAAATTCTAACAGTTGGAGACGCAATCAAGTTTATTGAAAGTAAATCTACAAATTAAATTTTATTCTAATTTTCAAGCAACATGACTTCCAGCAATGGCATCATAATGGTTGTACTATCTTCTCCTTCAGGAGCTGGGAAAACAACATTAACAAAAAAAATTCAACAAAAATATCAAAATTTTAAAATATCAGTTTCCTACACAACAAGAAAACCAAGATCTAACGAAGTAGAGGGAATTGATTATTATTTTATTAAGTATGAAGAATTTAAAAAAAAAATTGCTAATAATGAATTTTATGAATACGCGAAAATATTTGATAATTATTATGGAACATCAAGAGACTCAGTTAACTTGCTTTTAAAAAACAATAATAATATTTTGTTTGATATAGATTGGCAGGGAACACAACAACTATCTAAATTTAAAGAATTAAAATTAATTAAAATATTTCTAGTGCCTCCAAATAAAAAAGAATTAGAAAAAAGATTAGTGCAAAGAAATCAAGATAATTCAGAAGTTGTTTTAAAAAGATTAGAGGCTTATGACAAAGATATTTTTCATTGGGTAGATTATGACCATGTAATTATAAATGATAATTTAGAACATTGTTTTTCACAAATAGAAAAAATTGTATTATCAGCTAAAAATTAAGAAAATATTTATAATTTTTTTTCAAAATATTTTGTAATTTTATAGTATTCTTTTGCAGATAATTGATTTGGTCGTAAACTTAAGTTTATGTTAATTTTTTCTGCTATTTTAATTGGTTTTTGAAACAGTTCTTTAAAAGCTTTATTTACCATCTTTCTTTTTTTTGAAAAAAAAATATGAGTAATTTTTTCAAGATTAGAAATATCCTTAACTTTAAAATCTTGATTTACAATTGGTTCAAATACTAAAATTGTAGATTTAACTTTTGGAATTGGATAAAAACAATTTTGTGAAATGTGAAAATGATTAGTAATCTTTAGTCTAGCACTAGTTAATATAGCTAATCTTCCAAAAGATGAAGAACCGTGTTTAGCTAATATTTTGTCTGCTACTTCTTTTTGAAACATTAAAATTAATTTTTTGTATTTAGGTAACCATTTTTTAAATTTAATAAGCTTAGCTAATATTTGTGAAGATATATTGTAAGGTAAACTACCTACTATTATTGAGTTTTTTTTTATTTTATTCTCTAATTCAAACTTTAAAATATCATCATTAAAAATTTTTAAATTAATATTATCAGCTGATAGATTGTGTAAATAGCTTACTAACTCATGATCTTTTTCTATTAAAATTAAACTTTTTGGGTTTTGTTCTATTATTTTTTTTGTTAAATTTCCTGTCCCGGGGCCAATTTCAACAATATTATTGTTTTTTATATCAGACAAATTTATAATTTTATTTATAATATTGTTATCGATTAAAAAATTTTGTCCTAAATATTTTTTAGGTTTAAACATTAATCTTATTTAAAAAATTAATTGCACTAATTAAACTTTGTGGGTTAGCTTGATTTAAACCAATAATATCTTTAGCTGTGCCATGATCAGGAGATATTCTTAAATATTTTAAACCTAAAGTAATATTGATTGCATCGTACCCATAAAGAGCCTTGAAAGGTCCAAGCACTTGATCGTGATACATTCCAGCAATTACATTATAATTGAGTTTTTTTTGATTGTTAAAGGCGGTATCTGCTGGAAAGGGGCCTCTAATATGTATACCTAGCTTTTTTAATTTATTTACAGCAGGCTTTATAATTTTATTTTCGATTGAATTTATTCGGTTTTCACTATTATGAGGATTTAAACCTAAAATAGCGATCTTTGGTTTTTTTTTAAACAATTTAGCATATGACGTTTTTAGTGTAAGTATTTTTTTTTTTATTAAATTAAATTTAATTTTATTTGTCACATTTTTTATTTCAAGATGTGTTGTTAAAGGCATGACTGATAATTTTTTATTATAAATCAACATAACTTCTTTATTTTTTACATTATTTTTAGATGCTAAATATTCAGTCACACCTAAGTATTTATTGCTAAAATTTTTTTTATCGATCGGTGCATTGATAAAGCCCTTAATTTTTTTATTAGATGCTAAATTGTGAGCAATATCTAAACTTTTAAATATATAATTCTTTGTATTAAGAGTATTAATCCTAAAAATAGATTTAAATTCTAAGGGTACATTTAGTATATAAAGTTTTTTTTTATTTTTATACTCGTTAATTGAATCAATTTTTGTTATTCGAATTTTTATACCAATTTTATCTATTTGTTTTTTTAGAAGTAAATAGTTTCCAATAATAAATAAATTTTTTTTGTTCTTAATCTTTTTCCATGCCTTAGCTATAATTTCAGAGTTTATGCTATTTGGCTCTCCCGCAACTATCGCAATTAATTTTGTCATAGGAAATTTATTGGAATTGAATTTTCTAAGTTAGAAAAGTGAGACCTAGAAAATAAATTTAATTTTTCTTCTTTTTTTTGAAGCAAAATTTTTTTTTTTATTTTAGTTAGTTTAATTAAATTTTTATTTTTTTTAATATCGTTTATTTTTAAAAAAGTAACAGAATTTTCATTTATTATTGGTGAAGATATTTCGTTAATATTAATTTTTTTGATCTGTTCTAAATATTTCTTTGATAAAACTTCACTTGAGATCCATCCAATTAACCCACCTTTTTCCGCAGATTGTGCTATACTAAATTTTCTAGCCACCGATTCAAATCCTTCTTCTTTAATTAGTTTTAAAATATTATTAAGTTTGTCTTCTTTATTTTCAGAATTCTGAATTTCTATTTCTGATATATTGTATTTAAATGATTCAGTTTTTAATAGATTTTCAACTTCATTTTTTACTTCAACTGCATTTATATTAATTCGATTTTTATAAATATGATAAATTAATGTATTCCAGAGAAGTTCTGTTTTATACTTTTCTAAAAATGAATCGTAATTTATACCAGCTGTAATAAATATTTCTTTTAAGCCTTTTGTATTTGTATTAAAAATTTTTGATACTTTATCAGCATAACTTTGTAGATCTCTTTTGCTGTAATTTATTATTTTATATTTATTGATTTCACTTCTTTTAATTGATTTTTTAATTAAGTTTTTTACTGCATAATTTTTATTATTATTAATATTTTCTTGTGTAATTTCTTGTTTGTTAATTAATAAGTTCGTTATTATCTCATTTTTAATATCAATAGATGTTATTACAGAATTTCCAACTTTTACAACAATCTTGTTGTTTATTTGGGATTTTAATTCAGAGAGAAAAAAATTATTTATAAAAAAAAAAATAGCTAAATTTATTAAAATTTTATTTTTCATCTAGAAAGACTTGGACTATTAATTTCAGCGAAAGGGATTATAGTTATTGTAAACATTAAACTGTTTGTTGGCTCAATATCTCTATCCGTATAAAATTCTCTTCTATAACCAACTCCAGCTTTTAAACAGTCATTAATGTAATTATAACTTAAATTGTAGAATTCTGCCGAACTAGTTAAAATATTTCTTTTTGTAGACAAACTTAATTCCGTAGAATTATTTAGTTTATAATCTATCCCAGTCTGAACAAATTCTTGATTTCCAATATGATTTTTTTCCTGCAAATAACCAAAATTAAATTTTGCTTTTTGAAGAATGATATCTGTGTTAATTTCATTATAATTAAAACTTTTATAGTTTTGATCTATAGAAAAATTGTACTGTAAACTCATTTTATTATTAATATTGTATTTAGTTATACCAACGACATCTGAAAAGCGTTGATCAAGGGAAGTACTAGATGGAATATCCATATTTTCTTTAGCACTAATAACTTGACCCGCTGAAAATGAGAATATCTCATCCCCTACAATATTTTTTTTATCTAATTTATTTTTTTTATATTGAAAACCCACAGATGTACTCAAGCCATTTTCAATTATATCTAATTGTTTAACTTTATTTAAGTTAAATAAATTTTCATAATTAAGCCTCCCCCCTTCAATATCTCGCATGTGCCCTGGAGCATACCGCAAAAGAACTTTAGGGGTTAAAGTGTAAAAGTTTTTATTAGTAATGTCTTTTTTATATAAACCTAATTTAGCAAAATAGCCTAATGCCGAATTTAATTCTGAATTCGTTTTGTCATTTTTATATTCGTTAGTGTTAACAGCCTCATAATTTACAGTTTTTACCAAACCTTTAAAATAGTTTTCAATTCCAAATTTATTTAACCATTTATTCGAGCTCCAATTAAAATTATTCACAAAGAAATTGGTTTGTTTATTGGCTTCATAATTTTTTATTTTTAATTTAGAGTCAAGATCTACAAATCCATACTTTTCGCTGGACATAATATTTTTTTCAATAGTTAAGGGTAGTAAATATTCATGTCTCAAGTTTCCTAACTTACTAATATCCTCATAGATGCTTGGAGTTAAACCTAAATAAAAATCTTTATTTTGATATGTTAGGTTAAACTTGTTCTCTAATATATTTTGATTTTTATCCACTAGAGAAGTTTCAATATCATAAACTTTAAAATAGGTATCATTTGATGTTTTTTCAAAATTAAACTCTAAGCTACTATATTTTTCCTCTTCATCTATAAGGCTCATATTGAAGTTACTAAAAAAATGAGCACGTCCACCGCTAGTTTTTTTATGATCTTTTTTTTTGTAGCCTTTCGTGTATCCTGTATCAACAATTAGAAAAGAGTTCTTAAAATCCTGTCTATATTCAGCTAACAGGAGCGGTTTCTCATTAAGATATAATCTAGGTGTTAAAGTAAGATCTCGATCATTTGCTATATTCCAAAAATATGGTGTACCAAACCCCGAGCCTAAAGTAGTGCTATTAGTCAGAGTTGGTGCCATAAATCCTGATTGTCTTTTAACCGTTGGATCAGGATGAGAAAATTTTGGTGAAAAAAATATTGGAAAATCATAAATTTTTAAAACAACGTTATCGTAGTAAATAGTCTTTTTTGCTAAGTCATGTTTTATTTTTTTTGACTGCAAAGTCCACGGGGGGCATTTACCATCATCTCTTTTTTTACAGTAAGTAAATATTCCTTTCTCAAATGTACTTACATTTTTAGACATAGACATAGTATTAGCAAAAAACCTAGGTTCATTTTCTTTATTTATTGAAATATTAGCTTGGTTTAAAAAAGCTTTTATGTCCGAGCCTATAATTTTTTTTTTATTTTCATCAATGTAGATTTCTGAAAAATTATAATTATTATTATTTATATCTATTACTCTAATATTTCCTTTCGAAAAAAAAACATTAGTTAAAATAGAATAATTAAACATCTCAACGAAAATTTTATTACCGTCTTTATCTTTAATTTGAGTTTTGTTTTTAGAGTAAATTAATTTTTTTTTATTATCTAAAATTATATCGGTACCTAACACCTCAAAACCACCAGAGGTTATAATTTTTGTTTTTCCTTGTGTTTCAAACAATTCCTCAGGTTTATTATATTTTGCAGATTCAGAAAAAAGCTTATTACCTTTTTCATCTTTTGAATTTACATTACCCTCAAAAAAAGTAATTTTATTTATATCATCATATTGAATTTTAGAAGAGTTAATTTCCAGCTCTTGAGAAGCTAAGTTATAGCTTAAAAAAATAAAAATTGAAAAAAAAAGGTAAAAAATTTTATTTTTCATTAATTTGAATAACTCCAATTGCACAAAACAAGCCTATTATCATTATAGGCATCCAAACAGACAAAATTAAACTAATTTGACCAGCCTGACCTAATGCAATAGATAAATCCTTAAAATAATAAATAACAACAGAAGTCAGTATAGATATTAAGAGATAAGAAAAATTTTGTTTTGTGTCTAATGATCCAAGAGTAAATACCGATGCTAAAACTACCATTAGAAACAAAAAAACAGGAAGAGAAATAAATTTGTTAATTCTTTCATTTAATATTGCTTTTGAATAACCTTTTTCATTTAATTGAGAGTAATTTGTAATTAGATGAATAAAAGATATTGTATCTAAATTTCTATACAAAGAATTAATCTTTTCTAATATTTTTCCAGTTTTAAATTCATAGATATCTAAATTATTTATTTGATCATCATTTACAAAATCATAGATAAAAACATTTTTCATTTTCCAAGGATTATCAACAATTATCGCAGATTCAGCTTCTATTCTTTTTAAGATCTTATTATTTTTATTAAAAATATAAATAGAAATTTTTTTTAAACTATTATTGTCTAATTTATCAGCACTAATAATTTTATAACCAAGATCATCAACTTCTTTTATCCAAACTCCATTTTTATTAACCGAAATTAGATGATCTATATCTTGAACGTATTGTGCTTTTTTTATTTCATAATATTTTACAAGCGCAGAAGTAATAGGATTAACAGCAATTAAAGTAAAAACCCCAAATATAAAAGAAAAAAAGGCCACAACTAATATAATTTTTAGATTTGAATAACCAAAAATTTTTATTGATAATAAATCTTTGCTAGATTTTAAATGTAAAAAAAAAAACATAGAAGCTAAGAATATTATAAAAGGAAGTAGATCCAGAATTAAGGTTGGCACAAAAGATAGTGACAAAATAAATGGAAGCGAAAAGGATTGTTTTAAATTTTTAAAAAATTCAATTTCTTCAAATAAGTTTAATATAATCCCTAGAGTTAAAAAAATTAAAATAGTATTTATAACTATTTTTGTAAAATTTATAATTAAATACTGGTTAATAATTTTGTTCATTATATTGTTCTTTCAGTAATCATATTTTTGATTAATAAAAAATAAAGAACTATAAATAGAATAACTGGTGAAAAAAAATATAAAGTGAAATTTATTAAAGAAAATCCAGTAAATTTCAAAAGTATCTCAGCAGATAATAAAATCATAAATGCAAAAATAAAAACAATATATTTTTTTAGATAATTATATTTTTGTTCTTTTTTATAAATTAGTAAAAAAGAAGCTATTATTGCAATTAGTGGAGTATATAATGGCATAACCGCACGACGTGAGAGAGTTTCTATTACATCCCTTTTGTAATTTTCGGATGAGCAATTGTTCAAACTTTCATTGTAATTTTTTTTCATTAAACATTGGAAAAGAGTATAGGAAGAAGTTTCTTGTATTTTAGGTTGTGTTATTGTTCTTGTAGAAAAATTAGAAATACTTAATTCAGTTTTTTCAAAATCAATATTTTTAATTTCATTTTTATTATTTAATGTTTGCATAATACCGTCAAATAAAACTAGTTTACCGTCTACTATAAAACCTTTTTTTGCAATAATTGTTGAGCCCTGTGAAATGCCGACTTCATTGATGAAAGTATTTAGATTACCACTAATATCCTTAATAAAGATATTGAGTAATTCACCATTAGAACCTTTTTTTTCAATATAAAAAGTGATTCCTTTAAAAGAATCACTAAAATCATTTACTTTAAGCATAGAATTTATTTGAGTAATTCCCCCTTCTCTTAATAGAGATCTAGACTTATTTAATACAAATGGATTTATAAATAAGGCTAATATAATTTGTAAAAAAGTTATCAAAAATGCAACTAAAATAAAAATATTAGTAACTTTTATTTTACTTGATCCCGCAGTCCACAAAATTAATAGTTCCTGCTGTCTTTCAAATTTTACAATAGAAATAACTAAAGATAATAAGAAGGATAAAGGCACAAAACGTGTAATAATAGTAGAAATATTTAATAATGAATACTTAAAATAGATTTTAGCAGAATAGCCATCTTCAATCATTAAATCTAAAAAATGAACAGACCTTACTGTCCAAGCAATTGCCGTAAAAGTAAATAAAATAGTTATAAAATTTTTAAGAATTTCAGTAGATAGGTACTTATAAATTTTGTTTTTAAGCATTAAAATTTGATGTATATCTAAAGCAAGTTTTAATAAAACTCAATCTACGATGGCCTATAATGATTAATTATATTAATAAATTTGAGCTAAAATCCAATAATATTGGATTTTTTATATCTGAAAAACTAGAATTTAAAAATAATGCAAAACTTTCACCGTCTAATTACATAAAAATCTCTTCTTTTCTAAAGGAGGCAAGTAATCTAAACGAAAAAAAAATATTATCTTTCGATATATCTGAAAATCAAAAATGTTTTTTTATTATAGTAAAAAAAAATATATCTACACATGAAATTAACAGTCTTGGTGCAAATTTTAAATTAACGATCAATTCAGATAGGAATATTAAAAAAGTCAATATTTTTTGTAAGCTAAATTTTAAAATAGAAAATAACACTGAAGAAAATTTTATTCATGAATTTTCTTATGGCTATGAATTAAAAAGCTATAGTTTTGAGAAATATATAACAAAAAAGAAAAATAACTTTCAATCATTGGAATTATCTGTTTCAAACTCAATAACTTACAAATCAAATTACAAATATTTATCAGCTATTAAAGAAGGAATTTTTTTAACAAGAGATCTTGTTTCCGAGCCACCTAATGTTTTAAACCCCAAGAGGTATACAGAAGAAATCAAAAAACTTTCTAAATTAGGACTAAAAGTTGAGATTTTAAATGAAGCCAAATTAAAAAAATTAGGAATGAATTCATTGTTAGGTGTTGGGCAAGGCAGTGAAAATGAAACATTTTTAGTTGTTATAAAATGGAATGGAGCAAGAAGTAATTTTGGAAAACCTTTAGCATTTGTAGGCAAGGGAGTTTGTTTTGATACTGGTGGGATATCTCTTAAACCAGCAAGATTTATGGAAGAGATGAAATACGATATGGGAGGTTCGGCAGTTGTTGTTGGGCTGATGAAAAGTCTTGCATTAAGAAAAGCAAAAGTTAATGCCGTTGGTGTTGTAGGCTTAGTTGAAAATATGTCAGATGGAAACGCTCAAAGACCAGGTGATATTGTTAAGTCGTATTCTGGAAAAACTATTGAAGTACTAAATACTGATGCCGAAGGTAGATTGGTGCTTGCTGATGCTTTAACTTATACTGAAGAAAAATTTAAGCCAAGATTTATAATTGATCTGGCAACATTAACAGGTGCAATTATAATGGCTTTAGGTGAAGAGTATGCAGGTTTATTTTCAAATAATGATGATCTTTCAAACGAATTATATAAAATTGGGAATGAAATTAATGAAAAAGTTTGGAGATTACCTTTACATGAAAATTATAATAAATTGATAAATTCTACATATGCGGACGTTCAAAACATAAACTACGCAGGTGGTGCGGGATCAATCACTGCCGCTCAATTTTTGCAAAGATTTATTCTAAAAAATACTCCTTGGGTACACCTTGATATAGCTGGAATGGCATTTTCCAAAAAGGCAGCTAGTTTAAATACTGGTGGCGCAACTGGATACGGTGTGAGGCTGTTAAGCGATTTAATAAAGAAAAAATACGAAAGAAAATAATGGAAAAAACACTTTCAATTATAAAACCTGATGCTGTTGAACGAAATCTTATTGAAGATATAAAAAATATTTTTATAAAAAATAATTTAAAAATCATAAATAGTAAAAAAATACACATATCAAAAGAAGAAGCTGCAGAGTTTTACAAAGTTCATCAAACAAAACCTTTTTATGAAGATTTGTGTACCCGTCTTTCATCCGGATCTATATTTGTTATGGTATTACAGGGAAAAGGAGCTGTTGGTTTAAATAGAAAATTAATGGGAACAACCAACCCTAAAGACGCAGAATCTAATACAATTAGAAAACTTTACGGAATATCTATAGATAAAAATTCTGTTCACGGATCTGACTCTGTTGAAAATGCGAAAATAGAAATTGATTTTTTCTTTAAAAATTAATTGATCTAAATATTTTGATAATACCTTCAGAGTAAGCCTTGTATTCTTTTTTTTGAACTTTAGATTTTAGTGTATTTTCATTATCATTTAAATTAATAAAAACTTTTTTTTGCAGGATTGTTCTTCCAGAATCTAATTTATCATTTACATAATGAACTGTGCAACCTGTCAATTTTTCTTTAGATTTTAAAACTCTTACAAAAGTGTTTAGGCTTTTATATTTAGGTAGAAGAGAAGGGTGTATATTAATTATTTTCTTATTAAATTTATTAATAAAGTTTTTTTTTAAAATTCTCATATAGCCAGCAAGACAAATTAAAGAGATATTTCTTTTTTTTAATTCTTTTAAGGCAAACTCTAAGCTTAATTGATAGTTTAGATTTAAAATATGGTAAGGAATTTTGTAAAGTTTAGCTAAGTTTAGGCCCTTGGCTTTTTTAGTGTTGCTAACAATATAACTAATATTTATTGGAAAGTTGTATTCCCTTGAACTTTTTATTAATGCTTTCAAATTAGTTCCTGAACCAGAAATAAACACACAAGCATTTTTTTTTACCATCTAATATCGTTATATACGTTTATTTTTTTTTTATCTTTAGAGATATAACCAATTTCATATGGGGTATAATCTTTAGAAAAATATTTTTTTATCTTATCTATGTTTTGTTTTTTAACAATTAAACAAAATCCTACGCCACAGTTAAATGTTCTAAGCATTTCTTGATCACTAATATTGTTTGATTTTATCCATTTAAAAATATTTTTAATTTTAATTTTAGAAAGATCTATATTCAAACAAAGCTGATCAGGTATTGATCTAGTAATATTATCAATTAAACCTCCTCCAGTTATATGAGCAGCACTATGAATTAAATTATTTTTAGTTAAGTTTAAAACTTCTTTAGTATAAATTTTAGTAGGCGTTAATAAATCAGTTTTTACTCTTTTTGTAATTTTTTTATTTTTTAAAATAGATCTTATTAATGAGTAACCATTAGAATGAATACCACTTGATGGAATAGCCAAAACAATGTCCCCATTTTCAACTTTTTTTTTGTGGAGCATTTTTTTTTTAGAAACAATTCCTACTGAGAATCCTGCTAAATCAAATCTATCATCATCGTATATACCAGGCATTTCTGCAGTTTCACCCCCTATTAGGCTGCAATTTGACAAGTCACACCCCTTGAGAATTCCATTTAAAATTTTTTTCATTTTGTGTAACTTTAGTTTTCCAACTGCAATATAATCCAAAAAAAAAAGAGGTTGTGCCCCTTGCACAATCAAATCATTTACACACATCGCAACCAAATCTATCCCTATCGTATCAAATTTATTAAACCTGTTTGCTAAGTCTAGTTTTGTTCCAACACCATCAGTGCTAGATACTATAAGAGGGTCTTTTATTTTAATATTACTGATATCAAAAGTTGAACCAAATGCACCAATATTATCTTTATTTAAGTATTTGCTCTTTTTTTTGACATTTTTTTTTGAGATCTTTGCAATATATTCAACAAAACGATTGGCCAAATTAATGTTAACACCACTTTTTCTATACGTATTTTTTGTTTTTTGCATGAATAAAATGATAACTACCTAAAATGAAATTTTTTTTTTATATATTTTGCATAATAGTCTTTATATTTAAAACTGAAACTCTTTTTTCAAAAAATCTAAATTACGATGTTAATAATATTGAAATAAGTGGTAAAATAAACAACGATTTAGATAAAAAAAAATTAATTGAAATAGCTTTTCAAAAAGCTTTTATAATTTTTGTTAACAGAACACTACTCAACGAAGACGCTATAAGATTGCATAACACTAAAATTTTAATCATTAAAGATTTAATACTTACTTATCAGATTGTTAAAAGTGAAAGAAATTATAAAAAAGAAAACTTTTTAAGTGTGAATGTTAAGTTTGATCAGAAAAAAATAAATAATTTTCTTTCACAAAAAAGAATCTCCTATGCTGATATTTCAAATATATCTTTGACTGTACTTCCAATATTAATTAAAGAGAAAGATGTTTTCTTATATATAGATAATTTTATTTATAATAATTGGACTAAAACACAAGACCCAACAGAAATAGTAAATGATAATTTGATCAACTACAATCTTGCTTTAGAAAATATTGAAGATTTAGAATATATTAATAAAAATAAAGAAAATTTAGAATTAATTGATATTAAAAAAATAACTTCTCTTCATCAAGAGAAAAATTATGTCTTATTAATAATTTATTTTACCGAAGATAAATTTAGAGCATATGTAAAAACTTTAATTGAAAATAAAGAAATTGATAAAAATATAGATCTTAAAATTTATCCTGGCAACGAAATAAAATCATATAAAGAGGCAATACTGAAATTGAAAGAAGAAATAAGTCAAATTTGGAAAGAGCAAAACTTAATTGATGTTAATACCCCGTTATTTTCAGATTTCTTTTTGGACATTAAACAAACTAATGATTATGTAAAACTTAGATCTGTTTTAAATTCTATGGATATTATTGAAAACTATTCTGTATTAGAGATGACTAATAAACATGTAAAAATAAGAATTAAATACAAAGGAAAAGTAAGCAAGATAAGAGATAAATTTATTGAGCAAAAAATAGGTATTAAAATTATTGATAATATTTGGAGATCAAGAATTAATTAAAATGCGTCAATTGACTTTTAAATTTCCATTTAAAACTAATTATTTTGAAGAAGACTTTTATGTTTCTTCTAACAACTTTGAAGCATATAAATTAATCGAAAGTTGGCCCAAATGGCCTAGTAGATATATAAATATTTTTGGACCGTCTGGATGTGGAAAAACTCATTTATCAAATATTCTTAAAAAAAAAATTAATTCTTTTTTTATTAGAGCATTAGACTTAAGTAATAATTCTTTACATCTTATAAAATTAAAAGAGTGTTTAATCATTGATGAATATCAAAATAATATTGAAGAAAAATTATTTTACTCATTATTAAACCAATGCCATGAATCTAATCAATATATAATTGTTAATTCTTTGAGATCAATTAAAAACTTTGGGATTAAACTAAATGACTTAAGGTCAAGATTCGATAGTTTTATTGATATTGGGATTGATCTACCAACCGATGATTTGATAAGAGTAATCCTAACTAAAAATTTTTCTGACAAACAGGTTAAAATAGAAGCTAAATTATTAGAATATATTTTAAAAAATATTCATAGATCATATGAAGATATATTTGATTTAATTGACAAAGTAGATGCTCTTTCTTTATCTACTGGAAAATCTATAAATATTAATCTAATAAAAAAAGTATTGAATCAATGAATAAATATAGATCACATAATTGTTCTCAATTAACAGAATCTTACTCTGGAAAAAAAGTTTATTTATCTGGTTGGCTTCATCGAAAGAGAGATCATGGGAATTTACTCTTTATAGATTTAAGAGACCATTTTGGCATAACCCAATGTGTTATCCAAAATGATAATAAGTATTTTAAGATTCTAGAAAGTCTTAAACCCGAGTCGGTAATAAGTGTTTTTGGCAATGTAGTAAAAAGAGAAAAAGGAACGGAGAATAAAGATTTAAAAACAGGTAAAATTGAAATCAATATTGAGAGTATTAATATTTTATCGGAAGCAAAAGAACTCCCCATGCCTGTGTTTGGCGAACAAGACTATCCAGAAGACATAAGATTAAAATACAGATTTTTAGACCTAAGAAGAAATCAAATGCATGAAAATATTGTTTTAAGGTCTAAAGTTATTTCATTTATAAGAAGTGAAATGTCAAAATTAGGTTTTTTAGAATTTCAAACACCAATTTTGACATCTTCTAGCCCTGAAGGTGCAAGAGATTTTTTAGTTCCAAGTAGACTAAACCCTGGAAAATTTTATGCATTACCACAGGCACCACAACAATTTAAACAATTAATCATGGTGTCTGGTTTTGATAAATATTTTCAAATTGCCCCATGTTTTAGAGACGAAGACGCAAGAGCTGATCGTAGTCCAGGAGAATTTTACCAACTTGATATAGAAATGTCTTTTGTAGAACAAGAAAATGTATTTGAAGTTGTAGAAAAATTAATGATCAATGTATTTAAAAATTTTTCGTCAAAAAAACTAATGTATGAAAAATTTCCTCGAATTCCCTATGAAGAAGCAATGCTTAAATATGGTTCAGACAAACCAGATTTAAGAAATCCATTGCTAATCCATGATTTAACAAATCTTTTTACAAGAGATGACATTACATTTGATATTTTTAAAAAACTTGTAAAGTCAGGTTCAAAAGTAAGATGTATTGTAACTAAAAATACTAAAGATAAATCTCGAAGCTTTTTTGATAGCATTGACAAGTGGGCTAAGGAGCAGGGTGCGTCAGGTCTAGCCTACCTCACAATAGAAAAAAATAAAGAAATTTCAGCTAAAGGACCCGTTGGTAAATTTTTTAAAGAAGATGCTTTAAAAGAAATAATGAAAATAACATCTGCTGAAATTGGAGATAGTGTATTTTTTGCTTGTGGTAAAATTAATGATGTTGAAAAAATTTCTTCATTAGCAAGAGATAAGATAGCAAACGATTTAGGTCTTATTGATGAAAACAAATTTGCATTTTGCTGGATAGTTGACTACCCAATGTTTGAATTAGATGAGGTAAGTAATAAAATTCAATTTAGTCACAATCCTTTTTCGATACCACAAGGTGATATAAAAAAAATAAATTTTGATAAACCTTTAGAAATTAAAGCTTACCAATACGATATAGTTTGTAATGGTATTGAATTATCGTCAGGTGCAATTAGAAACCACACTCCCGAACTGATGTATAAATTATTCTCAATTGCAGGTTATGATAAAAAACAGGTTGATGAAAAATTTAGTGGCATGATCAATGCACTTAGTTACGGCGCCCCCCCACACGGTGGAATAGCACCAGGCATTGATAGAATTGTAATGTTGCTTGCGGGTAAAAATAACATTAGAGAAGTGACGCTATTTCCTCTAAACCAAAATGCACAAGATCTCTTAATGGGAGCACCTTCTGAAGTGGATGAAAAACAATTAAAAGAATTAAGTATTAAAATAGATAAAAAAATTAATTCTTAGATTTTAAATTAATTCTAATGTCACTCAGGTCTACAAGCTTATCTTCATAGTTACTTCTTACAAAGCCTTTTGAAGTAATATTTTTAACAATCTTTAAAAATTTATCATCATTCGAGTCGTTGTTAATTTCTCTAGTCTTAGTTTTAGTTATAGACGGAGTATGAGCCATCTCTTCTTTACCAAGATAAGATATTGCAAGCTCTCTAAACACATAATCTAATATTGAAGTTGCACTCAAAATTCTGTCATTTCCTTCTACTTTGCCTGATGGTTCAAACTTAGTGTCTACAAAAGCATCAACAAATTCATCTAGAGGGACTCCATATTGTAAACCCAAGGATATGGCGATTGCAAAATTATTCATTAAAGCCTTTACTAATTCACCTTCTTTATTTGTATCAATAAAAATTTCTCCAATTTTTCCATCATCGTATTCTCCGGTATGGAGATAAATCTTATGTTCACCGATCGAAGCTTTTTGAATATAACCTTTTCTTCGGTCGGGCATCTTGAATCTAGAACTTATTTGGCTTTTAATTTTGTTATTTTCTTCTTTATTTTGAATAACTTGTTTGTTTTTAGGTAAAACTTCTTCGCCAATTATCTGGTTAAAAGCATTTGATTCTTTGTTTTTGTTTTCGTTAGTTTTTGATTTTTCCCCAATTTTTTTGGTCTTCCTATTATTAAGTCTAACTTCAATTACTTCGACCTCTCCATCTTTCCTGCTATCAATTTTAGATAGCTCGGTATTATTTAGCTCATCTAGTGTATGGACGGTTTTAAATGTACAGGTATAATAGGTTTCAACTATAAATTTTTTCATTTTAAATTTTTAGGAATCAATATATTAATGATATATATCAAATATAGTATGTGTCTAGAACTTAATATACACTCTTAAAGTGTGCGAATTTTAAAAAATGATAAACCCAAAACAGATTTTTACCTGGTGGCACAAACAAACAGTTGGAACATTTTTAAAAACTCTATTTTTCGGAAAATTTGTTGGAAAAGATTTTTATGGCAACAGGTACTATAAAAATAAAAAAGATGAAAGATGGGTTGTTTATCAAGATAATATAGAAGCATCAAAAATAACGGCAGAATGGTTTTTATGGATGCACCATACAATAAACGAAACACCTAAAAGTGAAAACAAAAGATATTCTTGGCAAAAAAAACATTTAGAAAATCAAACAGGCACACCGAATTCTTATAAACCAAATTTTATATCAAAATTAAACAATGTTAAAAAAAAATATGCTACGTGGAAAAATTAGTACTATATTTTTTTTATGCGCAATAAATTTTTTTACTATATTAATTGCAGAAGAAAAAATTACAACTGTTCCACTGGTTAATCTTGAAAATTTAGAACCTAGCTTTGAAAAAAAAGATTTAGAAGATGGGAATATTTTAAATAAAGAAAATATTAATTTAAAAGAAAAAAAAGTTATAGAGCTAGAAAACAAAGCTATAAGAGTTAATATCGTAGCTTTAGATAAAATTACTGCAAAAACTTCTGATATTCATATTTTACTAGGTGAGACAAAAAAATTTGGTTTACTTGAAATTAAAGCTTTACAGTGTGGTAATGTCGAATCTTCAACAGAACCAGGTCAAGCAGCTTATCTTCAAGTAAAAGATCTTTCAGACAATAAAAATAATCAAGTGTTTGTATTTAACGGTTGGACTTTTTCTTCTAGTACAACTTTAAGACCTTTGGATCACTCAGTCTATGATTTTTGGCTTGTTAGTTGTGATAATGTTTAAATAATTTTTTCATTAGCCAGCCAGTTTGTATCAAAATTAGAATTGATAAACTTATCGTGTGAGATAAGTTTTTTATGAAGTTCTACCGTTGTATCAATACCCTCAATTACGAACTCATCTAATGATCTCCGCATTCTTTGAATTGCTTCTTCTCTGTTTCTTCCGTGGCAAATTAATTTAGCAATTAAGCTGTCATAGTAAGGAGTTATTTTACATCCTTGGAATATAGCTCCATCAACTCTAGTTCTGAATCCTGAAGGTAAGTGGCAAACAGATATAGTTCCTGGACTTGGTTGAAAGTCTTTGGATGGGTTTTCTGCATTAATTCTGCATTCTATGGCATGTCCTCTAGGACTAATGTCACTTTGTTCTAAAGCTGTATTTCCAGTAAACGCAATAAATAATTGTTCTTTAATTATATCTATACCTGTTACAACTTCTGTAACTGGGTGCTCAACTTGTACTCTAGTATTCATTTCTAAAAAATAAAATTTACCATCTTCATAAATGTATTCTACGGTCCCAGCTCCTTCATAACCAAGCTTTTCAACCATATTTACTGTACTTTTTAATAAATTTGTTCTTACTTTTTCACTTAATACAGGGCTTGGCGTTTCTTCAATTAATTTTTGATGACGTCTTTGCATTGAACAATCTCTTTCTTGTAAATGAATCGTTCTATTCTTGCCTGATAAAATTTGTACTTCAATATGTCTTGGATGTTTAAAATATTTTTCAATATATAGCTCGTCATTACTAAAATATTTTTTAGCCTCTGATTTTGCAGTTAAAAAAAGATTTTCTAACTCTGATTCTTTTTCAGCAATTTTCATACCTTTGCCACCGCCACCACCAGCAGCTTTAATTAAAACAGGATAACCAATTTTCGAACAAATTTTCTTTGCTTCTTCAAATGATTTGACTCCACTTTCAGAGCCCTCAATTATTGGTAGTCCATATTGTTTAGCAATTTTTTTAGCTTCTATCTTATTGCCCATTTTTAGAATTAATTTTGCGCTTGGGCCTATAAATTTAACTCCATGCTTTTGAACTATCTCTGCAAATTTTGCGTTTTCTGATAAAAAACCATAACCCGGATGCACAGCTTCTGCCCCAGTGAGATCAATAGCAGACATTATTGCTGCAATATTTAGATAACTATTTTGAGGTTGGTGTGAGCCAATACAAACACTTTCATCTGCTAATCTAACATGCATAGAATCTGCATCGACATCAGAGTGAACTGCAACAGTAGAAATCCCCCATTCCTTACAAGCCCTGATTACTCTAACAGCAATCTCTCCTCTGTTAGCTATCAAGACTTTTTTAAACATTAAATTTATTTTAAAAGAATTAAAGTCTGGCCAAATTCTACAGGTTGGCCATCTTTCACTAATATACTTTTTACTATACCGTCATTTGTAGAAGGAACATGATTCATAGTTTTCATAGCTTCAACTATTATTATTGTTTGGCCTTTTTTTATTTTATCTCCGACCTGAATAAATTGCTTTGCGCTTGGTTCAGGAGCTAAATAAGCGGTTCCAATAATTGGAGATTTTACTCTAATACCTTCTTCTTCATCACTTAAAACAGCTTTATTGTTTGAAATAATAGTATCAGATATTTTACTTATATTTGATAATTTTGCTCCTTTAGATACTTTAATTTTAGTATCTCCACTTTGATATTCTAGTTCAGTTAATTTAAATTCTTCTAAATGATCTACTAGCTCTTTAATTAATTTTTTATCTATTTTCATTTTTGATAATTTCTTTTAGCCCTTGTAAAGCTAAAATATACCCTTGGGCGCCAAATCCACAAATGATACTTCTTGCAGTTTTACTTATTAAAGATTTATGCCTGAATTCTTCTCTATTGTAAATATTTGTTATATGCAGTTCAACAATTGGTATGGATAATATCGTTAACGCGTCTCTTATGGACACAGATGTATGAGTGTAACCTGCAGCATTAATTATCAATCCATGAAATTTTTTTCTAGAATCTTGAATATAATCTACAATTTTACCTTCAATATTTGATTGTTTAAATGTGACTTGAATGTCCTTTTTTTTTATGAAACTTTTACATGCTTTCTCGATTTGTTTTAATGTTATGTTTCCATATTTTTCTTTCTCTCTTTCACCTAAAAGATTAAGATTTGGTCCGTTAATGATAATAATTTTGTACTTCATTTTATGAAAAGTAAGTATATTAAATATCTTAATTATGGCAAAAATACAATTAAATGGTCGAAAATTAGAATTAAATAACAAACATTCAATATTTACATTGTTAAAAAAATATAAAATTGATGGTAAAAAAATCGCAGTCGAATTGAATGGTAAAATAATAAACCGAAATCAATATAATTCAGTTTATATAAAAAATAAGGACAAAATAGAAATAGTACATTTTATTGGCGG
>Ga0115002_10002774_pt1 | contig 22479 bp, 19 predicted proteins | sample ArcticOcean_MG_C_8_FD_89576 | JGI IMG/M metagenome (GOLD analysis project Ga0115002, IMG submission 89576) | Marine microbial communities from western Arctic Ocean - ArcticOcean_MG_CB11_86 | ecosystem: Environmental > Aquatic > Marine > Oceanic | place: Arctic Ocean: Canada Basin | collected... | reverse complement strand
TATCGATATTGAGTCGCTGCTTGCCGCCATCCAAAGCGTGAGGGCCGGAAATAGTACGCGGAACACCTGCATCTGCAGTCGCAACTATTCCCTGTAGTGGCTCGCCGACAACGCGGTTACGGTTCACCGTTTGACCAGCAACCGCCGCATCGAGAATTTCTTGGACTAGGGGAGGAAAACTGGGCCACGTGGAAAATTCACTCCAGCGAGTTGGCGGATTCGTATTGCGGTCGAGTGAAGTGCTGGATACGGCGGTCGTCAAAAGAATGCTGCGTCCCTTGCCGTACTCGCCAACGACAATGGCCGGGTCGCCGTTGGTATATCCCAAAGCAACATCAACTCCTTCGCTCTTGCTTGGAACCGCTTTGAAATAGCGCCAAGTGGGAGTCGTTAACAAGCCCGTTCTCTCGAATCCGCGAAATGGCCCCACGATCGAGTGCGCGTATTCGAGCGGATCGAACAACACCTGAGCATCGGTGACGACACTCTCCAGTTTCGCAGGAAGAATCGGATTTTCTGAATTGATACCCAGTACATCGTTGTAGCTATCCGCTTGAACTTGATCGCCCATGCAAACGACCAATCCACCGCCGCTGTTAACAAAGTCCTTTAAGACAATCGCTTCATCACGACCGAGCCGGCCAACATTGCACAAGAAGACGGCATCGAATTCTCTCAAGTCCAACTCCAATAGCGCATTCTCCGGTTCGATTCTCGTCTTCACGCGCGAGTCATTATCGCGAGTTGGATCGAGTGCCAATGCGACGTGCCTGGCAGCTCCCGGTTTCCCGCGAATGCACAACACTTGAATCGACTCGCGAACTGGGACGCTGAGCCAACGCCGATTGTCCACCGGCAGATTGTCGGCGGACAACTTGGCTTCGATCCAATGGTCGCCGGCTTCGACGAACTGATGCGTCCACGAAACGGTCGCTTGCTCGCCGGCTTTGACATCGAAGGAACGCTCGGCCATCCGACTGCCATCGACCGAGAACTCCACCTTCAAACTCGACCTGTCCTCCGTGCCAAAATTCCGTATTTGAGCATCGACGACTACCTCTCGCTTGGCGGTAACCAACGTATTTTTCATATTCAACTGCGTGATCGCAACGTTCTCTACGCCAGTGTGTCCAACGTCGTAGAGCGCGATCTTGGCTTTCTTTTCGAGTGCCACGAGCCGTCGTCGGCAGACTTCCGTCGACGACTTCTCCCAAGTCGAATTTCCCATATCGCTAAATACTGCGATTTGTTGAAATTGCAATCGCTTGTGTTGCTGCGAAACACTTTCGACAATCTGCTGAACTTCCGCCAGCGTTGCGGTTAAATCCGCTCCCGCGTGCCGCAAACGCAAACCACTAATCTCGTCTTGTATATCCTGCTTATCAAATGCGGGACGTGAAATTACAACTTGCGGTGGATCGGCCATCAACACTAACGTGAAGCCATCGCCCTGCCGAGCTTGCTGAACGAGCTGCTGCGCTTTCTTTTTGGCAACGCGAAAACGCGATTCTTCGCCGAGGTAGTCCATGGAATACGAACCGTCGACCACAATGATCCAATGCGTCCGGCTGCCCGACACGCCGCTGGCAATATTCCCCAAAAAGGAAAAGATTGGATCCGCCAACGCCAAACCCAACATCACGAGAATCAAAGTGCGAATTGCGAGAAGGATGAGCTGCTCGATTCGTATTCTTCGCGAGTGCTTGCGCATGGCAGCCAGCAAGAATTCCATTGCGGCCCACGTCTCTTCGCGATAACGACGTCGACTCCACAAGTGAATGACGATCGGCGCAATCGCAGTCAGACTCCAGAACAGCATCAAGCCGCTACCTAGAGTCCAAATCGCAAATAATGGTGCCAAGTTCATCGTCATCCTATTCTTCTTCGAGCAGTCTCATTCAATCAATCGCTGCTTATTTCATTCGAGCCATGCGAGATGCTAAGTACGGTACGAGCGCCAAGTCGACTCGCTGATCGGTACGCATCTCTTGGTAGTCCATGCCCAACCCTCGGCAACCAGCTTTCAGGTTCGTCAAGAAGTCGTTGAATTCCTTCAAATACGCGCGACGCAACGAACGAGCGTCGGCCAGCACTTCGGGGAATTCCTCTAGCCCCTTAAACAAGGTCGGCTGAGTGAACGGGAAATCGAGCTCTGCAACGTCCAGTGTGTGAAACAACACAACATCGTGCCGACGATATCGAAAGTGTTTTAGGCCAGCAGTCACCGAATTGACATCGTCAAAGAAATCGCTGAGCACCATGACGACACCGCGGTCGGTGAACCGTTCGGCCAACTCGTGGAAGATCGGACCGGTCGAGGTTTTCTTGGTCGCCGACGCAGTATCCATCGCGTGCAACACCGTCTGCATATGCGAGGGATTTCCGCTGGGTCGTATATACGAACGAATTCGATCGTCGAACGTCACTAGTCCAATCGCGTCTTGCTGCTGAAGAACGAGCCACGTCATCGCCGCCGCCAAACACTGCGCGTATTCGAGTTTGGTTAGAGGCGAATCACCGGAACGATACGACATACTTTCGCTAACATCCAAGACGAGGTAAACGATTAAGTTCGTTTCATCTTCGTACTGCTTGAGATAGTACTTATCGGTCCGGCCAAAAACTTTCCAATCTACGTATCGCAAGTCGTCACCGGGAGCGTACTCACGGTGCTCGGCAAATTCGATCGAAAAGCCATGATAGGGGCTGCGGTGCAATCCGGCGACGAACCCTTCCACAATGTGTTGGGCTCGCAGCTGCAGTCCCTTGATCTTAGCCAGCGTCTGCGGATCTAAAGACTTCGGGTTCGTTTCCACTATCGTTTCCGTCGCTTACAAACTCGGTTGCTTCAATCAATTGTTCAACGATGCCATCGCCATCCACGCCTTCGGCGTCGGCGAAGAAGTTGCGTTTGATCCGGTGCCGTAACACTGGCTTCGCAACGGCCTCGATATCTTCGTGGCTGACGTAAAAGCGTCCATGCAAAACGGCGCGAGCCTTCGCGCCCAACACGAGGTACTGACTCGCTCGAGGTCCCGCTCCCCAAGTCACACACTTCTTCACGACCTCTGGAGCATCGGGATGATTAGGGCGACTGTGTCGAGCCAGTTGAAGAGCGTAGCGAGCTACGTGATCCGCAATAGGAACTTTGCGAATAATCTTTGACAAGCTGGCAATCTCTTCGGCATTCAATGTCGGAGTAATCTGAACTTCGACGTCCGACGTCGTTCGCTTGACAATTTCAAACTCTTCATCTTCGTCTGGATAATCGACCCAGACTTGAAACATGAATCGGTCCAACTGCGCCTCGGGCAGCGGGTATGTCCCTTCTTGCTCGATCGGATTCTGAGTTGCCAGAACAAAAAACGGATCCGGCAAGACGTGGCGTTGCCCAGCAACCGTCACTTGGTGTTCCTGCATCGCCTCCAACAAAGCAGCTTGGGTCTTCGGAGGTGTTCGGTTGATTTCGTCTGCCAAGATCACATTGGCGAAAATTGGTCCGTTCAAGAAACGGAAGTGGCGTTCGCCAGTACTCTTGTCCTCTTGAATGACTTCAGTACCCGTAATGTCGGAAGGCATTAAGTCCGGAGTAAACTGAATTCGATTGAAGTCCAGCGAAAGAGCGTCGGCCACGCAACGGATCATCAACGTCTTCGCCAATCCGGGAACTCCGACCAGCAGACAGTGGCCGCGAGCAAACATGGCGACCATCAATTCTTCAATAACTTGCGACTGGCCTACAATGACCTTCGATATCTCGGTGGTGATCTGTTTGTAGGCTTCATTGAGCCGCTGCACACTTTGCAAGTCATCTTCGTGGAGCATATCGGTTCATTCAACAAAAGGTTATTTAGAATTTACGGATCATCTTCACTTTCGATTGTCGCTTCAAAGGCGGTCATTTGATCCGCTTGAATAACAACCAAAACATTTTCAGCCACCAGCAAATTGCCGCCGTGCACACCGCGCATCGGCAAGTCGTGGGATTGCAACAAGCGAGGCTGCCAACCGCGTTCGCTGTGTTGTGGCTGCGTGTCAAAAACTAGAATCTTATTCCTTGTGGGCCAGTACACTCGTTTGGTGGACATAACGCCGCGTCCAAACCCTCGTTGTTCTGGACTGGCGAAGTTCGCAGCGAGTTTAGCGGGGGCGGGAAACTGCCCTACCAAGTTCCCATTGTAGACATCCAACCAATACAGGTGATGCCCACTGACAATTAGACGATCTTTTGCGACGCCAAGCAAATGGATCGCGTCGGCAGCACGCTCGGGTCCGCTAGTCCAAACCTTGCGTCCCGTCGCCGAATCTAACGCGAAAATCTGATCGCAATCTTGCGGAGCGACGATCACGAGCCCTCGGTAGAACAGACAAGGTGTCAGATCGCGGAATAAATGTTGATTCCGGAGGTCGGGATCGTCGCCGCGAACTCGCATTCGTGGATAGCGAGTCGCCCAACGCGTCATTCCGTCCGAGACTCTCAATGCCGATACAACCCCAAGGTTCGTATTGTAATAAACGGTATCTTGATCCACGGTGAGCAAGTTGTGAGTTAGTTGTGCCCAACGGCCATCGGAAAGTGTTTCGCCACCACAGACTCGCCGCCGCCATCGTAGTTTCCCGTTACTCAAATCGTAGCAAGCAACAAATGCCTGCGCGCCAACCCCGTCCCTTTTTCGCATCGCGATTAACAGACGATTGCCAGAAACGACGGGCGTGCCTTCGTAAGACCAATCGATCGATTCCGGAGTCAGCGGAAAACCGCGCAACATCTTCGCTTCGCCGCGGAGATCTAATCCGACGATCACTCCTTGATGCGCTCGCAATCCCGTTTGCTCGTTGCCTATCGCTGTCATCGGTGAACCGACTCGAGCGAAGATTCGATGTCCATGAGACGACATCGTAAAACGAGGAACGCCAACGTACGGTTGGTCCGACGGAAACGCTCCCGTCAATTCGCGATGCTTGTAGATTGTTCCATACTGAGCGTCGCTGGGCTCGTAGTCGTCACCCTCCCAAAACGCTTTACCAGTCTGCAGCTCAACACCCTTCACTCGACCGAGCTCCGACCAGAACAAGCGACCGTTGACGACGATTGGGTGATAGCCAAGCAGTCCCGTAGGGGACTCGGCAACTCGCTTGAGGTGAGTACTCAAGAGCTCGGTTCCAACAGTGACATTGGGTAAGGGCCGAGACCAAATGCTTTGGCCCGAAATATCTGTTACATCCGGCGCATTCTTGCTGTGAGTGCCGTTGCCAGCAAACGTTCGCCAATTCCGATTGTCTTCAGCCGACTCCCATTGTTGACTCGCCACCAAAAGATCGTTGAGCAGATCGACGTACTTTCCCGAACGACCACCGAGTTTTCCTTGAGCCGTTGGAGCAATTCGAGTCAGCAAATCCAATTCGATTTTAGCGCGTTGAGTGGCGCCTTCCATAATGGAGACCAAAACCAATCTCGCTCGCACGGCGGCCATGTCGACATCGGCATCGGGATAAGCCAACCAACGCAGCTGCTGAGGAGAATCGGTGAGATAAGGCTGGACGATTTCCCACTTCGCTTCCAAGTCGATCCCGCGAACGCCCAACCAAAGCGGTCGCCCTGGTCCAGCATTAAAGATCGGCTGCAAAGCCGCGGGCGTTCGCAACAAAGGGCTAATCGCTTCCCAGTGATGTCGCGCTTGGGCGAGATCGCCTTGCTCGAACATGATCTCGCCGAGATAAAACAGCGCGTCGTCGCCATATGAACTGGTAAACATCTCATCGGCGACTCGCTCTAGCAACACGCGGCTGCGACGCTTCACTCCATCGCGATACCAACGCTCCGCTAACGGATCAACTCGACTTCGATAAATTCGCAACGCCTCCGGTGCAGAGTTTTTCCATTGAGCTAATTGCCAATGACTATACTGTTGCAACGTGATGAAATGCTGAAAACCATCCTCTCGCTGATCGAGATCGCGGACGGCAATTAATCGCTCGCCTTCGTTCTCCATCACACGACGAAGCGTATCGACGGCGTCGTCCCACTTTTCGTTCTTGAGAAACTCGGGGATGCGTTGCAGGTGAGCCTGAGTGGTATTGGTGGCCGCATCCAAGTTCACGGCATCAGCCAAATCGAAATTCAATACACCGCGCTGAGCAAACACTGTCGTTCCACAGCAGATCAGGCTCATCCCAATCGCTGTCAGCGCATACCAACAGCCAGTCAAAGCGACTCGTCGTCGTTGAAAATTCGGCGGCATTTCTCGGTTCACAAGCTGCGATTCGACCATTTTGAATAGTCCCATCATTACGACGAAACACCGAGGCGTTTCGTTCCGAACATCATCATAATGGTTATCGTGTTTCAATGCCGCAAGTTATTCCGCAGAAAGGATTTTCTGCTGGAAATCCAAAAAACGCTGTCGGTAGCCCGGGCGGTTCGAGAAGAATATGTCATTAGTTATTTGTCACTAGTCATATATCATTAAAGAGGTGCGGGCGGACTTCACGCCGCCTCGTTTCAGGCTCCAGCCTAAAGGGCCCGAAGGTGCGGCACTATGTCAGCTCAGCGCTCCGCCCTGTGGACGATTTGATTTTCCAATCTCCGGAAGCAAAGGGCGAGCCATTCCGCTTGGCTTCGAGAGGCCTTTTCCGAGCCCTCAAACTATTGCTTGAAACTCGCGTTCACTTTCACCCGTCGATAAATCGGCAGCTCCCAAGTTGAATGGCGGGGAGTCAAGAAGAAAATTGAGGACTTGCCGTGTTGTCCCCTAGCCGCTTTTGGCGCCATAGCCTTCGAGCAAACGGCCGACGTAAAAAATTGCGATTCCGCAAATCAACATCTTCACCATATCACTGACACCGAAGTCGCGCGTCAACGCGCCACCTAGCTGTAAGAACATGGCTAGGGGAAGCATGATTAACGCCGCAACTTGAAGTGATTTCCCAATGAATCTCATGCTCCCATCCTAGTATTCCAACTCTTCGAGGACAACCGTTGCCATTACAAGCTCAGATGCTACAAAAGGGAGCCTCGTAATTCCTACACCGCTGCCGCAAAAAGCCAATGACTGACACAGAATCTCACTCTAGCCCCGAACGATCCAAGGCCGCTGTGCCGAGTTTCATCCAAATGGTAAATCGCGGACTGCGGCTGCGATGTCCCCGCTGCGGCGTGGGACGAGTCTTCACGGGATTGTTTTCAATGCCCAAGCATTGTGACGGCTGCAATCTGAAATACGAACGCGAACCCGGCTTCTTCCTCGGTTCGATTTACATCAACTATGGCCTCACCGCGCTGATCTGCGCGATTGTCTATCCCGTACTAATGTTCAACGAAATCGTCGCCGACAATGTCCTGATGCCCAGTGTCCTCGCATTCTCTATCCTCTTCCCCATCTGGTTCCATCGATACGCCCGCAGCTTATGGCTGGCATTCGATCAAAAGATGGACCCGCGACTCGAAGACGATGACTAACACTCGCCGCAGCGTTAATCGCCGACTATGGCTGTGCTGAACGCGAACAGAAACAGTTAGCACACTCGACACTAACTAGTAACGGTGGTATCGCAATCTGCAGCGTTCAGGGCTTGAGCTGCACGTGCTTTGCAGACTTCGTAATAGAAATAGGCCGATAGTCCGGTGAGGATTAAGAACGGCATCGACATCATAAAGACGATGCTCAAACCATAACCACGAGCCAGATTTGCGGTGGCTGGATCATCGCCAATACCATCTTTACACGTCGGACAAGCACTAGCGAATTGAGCAAGGACCAATACAACCAGCACCGCAAATAAGAGGGAGGCGAGTTGTCGGATTATTCGCTTGTTAAACATCATTCGTTTGTACGAATCTCTAGTGGTTACTAGTAAGGTCCCGGCCGTTGGCAATTCCAACATTCCGATGTGCGACCGGACGTCTGGCGACATCCGCTACGAACCGACGTTGGGTAAATCGCACCAACGTTAATCGCCGACTATGGCTGTGTTGAATGCGAACTGAAACTTCGTTTGTCGTTGGTTGAATTATATCCTGCGGAGGATAAAGGTGGTACAGCATCGCGTAAACAATTACGCCAGTAATTGAGACATAAAGCCAAATCGGGAACGTGACCTTGGCGAATTTGCGGTGCAATTTCCGGTTATCTCGCAAACCGAAGACGATCGTCGCCACCGACAGGAACGGAACCGCCGCCGCCAACACGATATGCGTGATCAAGATAAAGAAATAGCAATAACGAATTCCAGCCGCTGGATAGGGCGGGAATTTCCGCCCTGCTTCACCCGTCACACTGTGCAATGCATAGTGATAAAACAAATAACAAAGCAGAAACACGACGGACACGCCAAAGCATGATAACATCGTCCACTTATGCGCCTCTTCTTTGCCCTGCTTGATCAACACGAAACCTACGATCAACAGCACTCCAGCCAGCCCATTGAGACTCGCGTTTACGTGCGGCAGTATGTCAATCAAAGTATCCATCAGCCTTCCGACCCCTCGCCATCACTTGGCTCGATGTTTGGATCGGCGTTTGGTTCAATCCGCTCAGTGATCGGCTCATTCGGCTCAGTGATCGGCTCATTCGGCTCGGCGTTGGGCTCACTTGGTTCGGTGCTTGGCTCGCTCGGTTTAGCGTTTGGTTCGCTGGCAGGTTTTTCCTGATCGTCCGCGATTCCGTTGCCGTCTTCGTCTTCTTCATCGGTTAGTGGTTGTTCAGGTTGCTCTGGCGCGGTCGTAATTTCGGGCGATTCGGGCGCTTCGGTCTCTGCCATGTAGCTGCGAATGTCGGTGCGAATCTTCCCCATCTCGGCCGCCTCTTTCCATTTGTAGCGTCCGCGAAGATTGCCCCACTTGTCAGTAACGACGAAGACATCGACGTGAGTTTGCTTGGCGACGGGCAGCTGATAGATTTCCGCACCAATGCGACGAATGTATTTCATATCGCCCGTGAGAAAAAACCAACCTGATTTGGCTCCCAACTTCTGCGCATAGTTGGCCAAAACCAAATGCGTATCGTGATCGGGATCGCAAGTAATACTTAGGAAGCTGACATCCTTATCCGTGAAATCTCCTTGCAGCGACTTCATGGCCAAGTTCTGCTTCCAACACGACGCGGGACAGGCAGCGTAGAAGAAACATGTAACGTGGACTTTCCCATTCAACTCCTCCGACTCGAATGGCTTTCCATTTCGCTTAATCAGCGTGTACCGCTTCAACCAAAGTTCATCGACGCCTGGTATCTGTTCCAAAGCAGCGAACGGATCGGCAACTTCCTCGAACTCCGGTTCTTGGGACAACTTGACTGCCGCCCAAATCGCAAGAATTCCACCAAACAAGAAGAAGAACGCCAGTCCCAATCCAAGTGCTTTCTTCATAACAAATCTCCCGAAGTTCTCTGTCCTGCAATCATCCATGCTCCGCCAAAAGCGAGCAATGCAGCAAGGCTGGTCACAATCCAACATTCCGTTAACGACGGCGCCCAGAATCCGGTGAGTGTTGCCGAATCCATCATGTGCCGAATGCCTGCGACACAATAGCTAACCGGATTCAATCGCATCGTCCAATGCAAAATAACCTGGCCAATCGGCAGTCCCGCCACCAACTCTGGCGGAGGGAAAAACGCTCCCGATAGCAACCACATCGGCATCAACGCGAGATTCATGATCGCGTGAAATCCCTGAGTGGATTCCATCCGCCAAGCGATAACGAATCCCAACGACGTCAATCCAAGGGCAGCGACCGCTAACATGGCAGTAATCTGCAACACCGCGAAAACGTCGACCTCCATCCTAATACATAGCGCCAAAGCGAGAAATAACAAGCCCTGAGCTACTGCGATTATGCTGCCGCCGAGGATCTTCCCCAATACCATCGACCATCTTGGAATGGGAGCGACCAAAACAGATTGCAAAAACCCTTCCTTGCGATCTTCGATAATCGAAATCGTTGCGAAAATCGCGGTGAAGAGCAAAATCAGAACGAGTGTTCCCGGCAGATAATAATCTAGAAACGACTGACCGCCCTCACCCGTTGGAGTGAGGCGAAATGTCCCATGCAGTCCAGTGCCAAACAAAAGCCAAAATATGATCGGCTGACCCACGGCCCCGATCACTCGGTTTCGCTGACGAAAGAATCGGATGATCTCTCGCCAAGCCAACGTTGTTACTACGGCAACGGAATTGACCGTGACAACATTCGCGTCATCGTTCGCTTCGGCATTAGTGCTATTCACTGATTCGCTCGTCGTCGAGTCGGCCATTACTGGTCCTCCGCTTCTTGCCAGAACCGATGCCCGGTCTTCGAGATGAACACATCTTCCAGAGTCGGACGGCCCAATGTAATCGACTGGATGCGACCGGGAAAAGCGTCCATCAACCGCGGTATCCACAGTTGTCCGTCTGGCAATTCCAGCCGCACCTGCGCCCCCACGAGACTGGCAGCAACGTCAAACTTGTCGCGTATATCTTGAAGCAAAGCAGCGGGATCCGCCGAGTCGATGGTGATGGCATCGCCACCAACGGTTGCACGCAAAGCATCGGGACTGTCGAGCGCAACGACTTTTCCTTCGTCTAATATCGCGATGCGATCCGCTTGATCGGCCTCTTCCAGAATATGAGTCGTAAAGACAATCGTCACCTTCATGTCTTGCTGCAGCTGCCGGAGAAAGTTCCACAGGTCGCTGCGAGCACCGGGATCGAGGCCTGTACTCGGCTCGTCCAACAGCAACAGCCGAGGGCGATGAATCATCCCCTTCGCCAACTCAACTCGCCGGCGCAAACCGCCCGACAATTTCTCGGTGTACTCGTTCGCTCGATCTTCAATTCCCAAACACTGCATCATTTCAGTCTGACGCTGGTTGAGCAAAGCACCACTCAAACCGTAGAGTGCAGCCTGGTAACGAATGTTCTCCAGCACCGTCAGCTTCTTATCCAAACTGGGTGCTTGGAAGACCACACCCAATTGAGCTCGCGCTTCCATCGCTTGCTGCGGCAACTCAAAACCAAAGATCGAGATCGATCCAGACTGAGGACGAATGAGCGTAGAGAGCAAACGAAAGAGTGTTGTCTTGCCGCCGCCATTGGGTCCGAGAAATGCAAAGCGTTCGCCCGCATTGATCTGCAGATCTAACTCGCACAGCGCCTGGCGGTCGCCATAAGAATGCGAAAGATCGCGGACGACGATAGCTGCTGAATTGCTCATGAGGATGCGATTCTAAATGCTGGAGCATCCTACTCCGCGATGAGGAGTGCCAACTGGCAATGAACTACGGGGAAGCCGCAACGACCTTTAGTGAGTGTGTTCGCCTTCGGGATGATCGTGCTCGTCTTCGACGACTTCTTCGACAACGGGCTCGCTGGCGTGCAGCCAGCGTTCCTCTTCGTAAGTCTTCGTCCGTTCGAGAACATCCGGGACCAACATCAGCACGAGAAACACACTCATGATCGAGGCTGGAATTGTCAGTACCCACTTCCAATTCGCTTCGGAAATCAAGTGCATGAAATAAGCGATAACCAAAAGGGCTTTTGCACACGACACTGCCATCATCAAAGTCCACGCGATCACAGGCGTGTTCATGATCGGCGAAATGGCAATCATGAACGAAGTAGCTGTGAGCGCCAGTAGAACACCGAACACGACAATGTATTGTCCCGTTCCGTGCGACTCGTGATCGCCGTGGTCGTCATGTCCGTGATCGCCGTGGTCGTCATGTCCGTGATCGGCCATTTTGTGTATCTCCAATATCGAGTGAATTATGCGACGTCGATAAGCGACGTGCCTCGAAAGCTTTTTTATTTAGAACAGGTACAGCAGCGGGAACAGGAAGATCCAAACGAGGTCGACAAAGTGCCAATACAAACCGACGTTTTCGATCAGATTCGCACCCCGTTTGTCGAGTCTCCAATAGAAGCACATCGGTGCGAAGAAGATCAAACCAACGATAACGTGGATTGCGTGAAAACCGGTCAGCAGAAAATAAGTACTGGCAAACATGTTACCACTGGGAATCATCATCGGCATCATCAGGAAGTCTTCATACTTTGTGTTGACTCCGTGATAATGTTTATTGTTGATCCAATCTGTCGAGAACGAAACGGTCGAGTGATGTTCGTCGTGCCCGTGGGCGTCTGCTTCGCCTTCGGCACCATCATCGCCAGAAACACCAGCAGCACCATCTTCGGCAGGCGGTCCTTCCACTCCGTGAAACTCGGCCAACAATTCCCAGCGGCCTTGAGCCATGTCATAAGCGGCAGTAGCAGCTTTGTTGTCGGCAGCAGCCGTCGCAGCGGCAGTGCCAGCGGCAGCCACCTGAGTCGAAAGTGTATTAACTTCGTCAGTCAGTTCCTGGGGAGCTTCCTGCCCGTCGGCAGAAGCATCTGCGAGCCGTTTTTTGGCATCGGCAAGCTTTGCTTCCAGTTGAACCTGCTGGCTCTTGAATTCAGTCTCCGCTGCCAAACCGTCGGCATAGGCGGCCTTGATTGCTGGATAGTTCTTTTTCCAAACTTCAACTTCTAAATCGACCAAACCCTTTATGTGATTCTCGTGATCGCCGACGACTAGCCGAGCGTTTCGTTCGAGCGGATAGATTTGGTACGCCATGATCTGCAAAACCGCGTGACGTTCGGCATCCGAATCAGAGGTAGCCGCGATTCGTTCGGTGTAGCCAACCATGTATTTGCGCAGCTTCTCGATTGTCGCCAACTGATCGGTGACATCTTTATTTCCCACGCGTTCTTCTGGCGTCGGATATTTGTTGGTGATATCCAATGCTTTTTGATCGAGGTTCTGCCTGACTGCCGAGGCGTAATACAGATCCGCCTTGTCATACAACAGGCTTCTCGGCGATTTGGACGGATAAATACCGTGCGAGAACTTGCCATTGTACTCGTACATCTTTACGCCCAAGAAGACACAACCAAGGACTGCTGTGACGTACATCCACTTCTTAGCAAGTGGTTCGTTATCCGTCTTGGCAGCTTCCAACGCGAGCACGATCGAAACGCTGGAACAGATCAGTACAAACGTATTGAACGCGCCCCAGAATTCGATAACGTGGACATCTAACGGCTTGGGCCAAGTGCCATCGGGGGCACCAAAGCGGAGTACGATGTAACATCCAATCAGTCCGGCGAAGAACATAATCTCCGTCGAAAGGAACAGCCACAAACAGAGCTTGCCATTGGGGATCGGCAAGGCTGGCTGGTATTCCAGTTGAATGTGTCCGTGATCGTGATCGTCGTGATGATTGTCTGCCATGGTTCCGCAGTCTTCCTCATTGTCTCACGCGCGACGCGGGCAAAGTTACCAGCGTCACTTGTGGCGTAGTGCCACCAACTATAGCGTTGGAATCAAAACCAATAATGCCAATACGAGTGGCAAATATATCAACGAATAACGCAACAGCCAGCGAGCCGACAGATCGTTGCGAGCGGCCAGAAACCAAGCTGCACATGCCAGCTGGCCCAAACCTAAAACGAAGGCAAATCCAGCGTAGATTCCCGCACCCAAACTCGGTGCAATAATCGCCGGCACGAGACTCACCAACAAAACCGCCAGAGCGCCAAGCACTGCTTGAACTCCAGCTCGTCGTCCAGTCGGATCGACGACGGGTAACATTTTCAATCCAGCCGCTCCGTACTGCCGACGATACAACCAAGCGATCGCCATGAAGTGCGGGAACTGCCAGAGGAACAAAATCATGAACAAGGAAAATCCTTGTAAGTCAACTGTATCGCGAGCCACCGACCAACCGATCAACATCGGCATCGCTCCGGAAACAGCACCGATTGCTGTGTTCGCGGAAGTAATCGGTTTGAGTGGCGTGTAAACGCAAACGTACAAAACCCAGGTAGCCAATCCGAAAGAGGCGGTCAGGGGATTCACTGCATAAAATAAGTAGAGTTCGCCGATAACCAGCATTGCCATCCCAAGCACGACTGCTTGAGCTGGAGTAATGCGACCGGAAACTAGTGGACGGTCCGCAGTTCGGTTCATTAACGCGTCGGTGCGTATCTCCAACCATTGGTTCATAATACTGGCACTGGTAGAAACCAAAGCCGTGCCCAACATCGCGTGAAGTAATGGCACCCAAGGCATGTAGCCCAGCGATCCGACATAAGCCGAAACGGCAACTGCAATCAAAACCATGACGGCAATTCGCGGCTTCGCCAACGCGGAAAAATCGGCTATCCACTGAGACCAATTCGAGACGCGTTCAGTTGTTAATGTCGAGACGCTCATGCGACCAACCCCGTCATTAAAGTTGTCGAACCGGGTTCTGCTTCACTGGATTTGGAATCGCCAGCATTGGTTACAACGAGACCGGATAGCCTTAAGCTTCGCATCATGACTAACATCGCCGTCCCCAAAATGAGCGAACCGACAGCGACGTGTGCCGTCACCGTGAGTCCCTGCTGAAGACTATTTGCGATGACCGTATAACCAGACGCAATTTTCCAATCGATGGCGAAATTTGGCCAACCGTATTTGACAATCCACGAGCCACCACCGAGCACTAATTGAATAACAATCAGAGTTGCCAAAGCAATCCCTGGCACCAGCAGTTTGCGGTTGCCACGATGCTTGCGGAAGATCGTCCAACAAACCATTGCGATATGTCCGGTGAGGACCAGTGCAATAATAATATGGAATGCCAAAGCCAGCATGAATGTTGAAGATGCAGTATTAACGTGTAAGTGCCGCAAGTTGGCTCCGAGAACCAATTGCACACAAGCTAACGAAAACGTGGCGATCGCGATTCGCTTCAAGCGGCCGCCGTCTTGCAATTCATCCGAGCCATCGCTCTCTTTCCATAGTTTGGAAGTGACCACGGCCATCCCAATCGCATAGGCGAAGAACAAAGGTCCAACGCAACCGTGAATCAAAGCAATCGTTTGCCGATCCATCAGCACTCGAGCACCGCCAAGCACTCCTTGGACGATAACCAAAACCAATGCCAGGACTGCTCCGCCGCGAACCCAGTTTCGCTTCTCGCCAATAAACGTACTGACGACAAAACCGATCGCGATAAATCCAACCAACGATCCCATTAACCGATGGCCGTGTTCGATGAACAAATCCCAAGCACCGTTAAACGCCGAAGCCACCCAATTCGCCCACGAATAGGTGAACATATTGTCACCGTAAGTCGTCGGCCAATCCGGCACAGCCATCCCCGCTTTGTAAGTCGTCACCAAGCCACCGATCCAGATGAGTGGAAAGGTTGCGCACACCAACAGCACGGCCCAGCGGTGTGGCCAGCGGCTTTCGTGTTGTCGGGTGGTTTCAGACATCGGGGAGTTTGTAAGCGTGACTTGGTTACTGTGTTAATGGTTACCGTGTTTAAGTCTCGTCAGGCGTCTAGTGACCTTTGCCACTGGCGTCACCTGAATCTCCATCAGACTTTTGGCCGGGTGGCGGCTGAGTTTGCGGATAGTAATCGGTATCGACTTCTGGCGAACCGTATTCGTAGGGACCTCGATAGATCACTGGTTGGAAGTCGAAGTTACCGTGGCCGGGAGGACTGGGTGCCATCCACTCGAGGCTATTCGCTTTCCAAGGATTTCGACCAACCGTCGGGCCATTGAAAATACTGTAGATAAAGTTGGCCGCAAAAATGATTTGCGTCGCCACCATACCAATCGCACAAATCGTAATGAACTCGTTCATCGGACGAAGATGTGCAAACGTGTCGTAGTGATAAGGATCGGCGAGACGTCGAGGGAAACCGACGGCACCGAGAATGTGCATCAGGAAAAACGTTCCGTTCATGAATACGAAAGTCAGGAAGAAGTGAATCTTGCCCAAGGTTTCATTCATCATGCGTCCAAACATCTTCGGGAACCAGAAGTAAATGGCTCCCATGACCGCCATCGCAGTTCCGGCGAACAAGACGTAGTGGAAGTGAGCCACGATGAAGTACGTATCGTGAATGAAGATATCGACTGGAGTTGCCGCCATGAAAATGCCGGACAAACCACCGATGATAAACATCGATACGAATGACAACGAGAACAACATCGGAGTAGTGAATTGAATCTGGCCACCCCAGATTGTTCCGAGCCAGTTAAACACTTTCACCGCACTAGGCAAAGCGATCATCATCGTCGAAACCATGAACGTCATACCGAGCATTGGATTCATGCCGGAGACGAACATATGGTGTCCCCAAACAATAAAGCCAAGTCCCGCGATACCCGAGATCGAGTAAACCATCGGCTTGTAACCGAAGAGTGGTTTTCGCGAGAAGCAGCTGATAATGTCGGAGACCATACCCATCGCTGGCAGGATCATGATATAGACCGCCGGATGGGAATAGAACCAAAACAAGTGTTGCCACAGCAGGGGTTGTCCACCACCACTGGCAGGGAGGCCGTTATTGGCAAAGGCAAATTCCGGCAGGAAGAAGCCCGTTCCAATAACTCGGTCGGTTAACTGCATGAATCCAGCAGCGGTCAAAACGGGCAAAGCAAACGCCTGCAGGATCGCGGTAATGAACATACCCCAGATCGTCATCGGCAGACGGAACATGCTCATTCCGGGAGCTCGCATTTGAATGATCGTCGTCAAGTAGTTGACCGAGCCCATCATCGATGAGACACCGACAAAGGTCACACCCAAAAGCCATAATGTTTGAGCGTGGTCACTACCGGGCGCGGCCTCCGCTAACGCAGAGAGCGGCGGGTACGACGTCCATCCCGCTCCCGCACCATAGGGCGGAAAGAAGAAGCTAGAACCAATTAAAGCGAAGGCTGGCCACATGAACCAGTAACTCAACATATTCAAAGTTGGAAACGCCATGTCGTCCGCACCGATCATCAGTGGGATCAGATAGTTTCCAAATGCACCAGCCAAAATCGGAATGATGACAAAGAAGATCATCACCGTAGCGTGCATCGTAAACAAAGTCGTGTAGAACTCGGGGGACATCTGCCCACCTTCAGTAGCGAACATGCCGGTGCTACCGAGCACGGGAACGCTCGTCCAAGGCCAAGCCAGTTGCCAGCGAATACCGAGAGCGAGTAAACCGCCGACCAAGAACCACAGCAACGTGGAGAACAAAAACTGCAACCCGATGATCTTATGATCGAGCGAAAAGACGTAGGTCGAAAAGAATTCACCTACGGTCCCGCCGGATTGTGCGTGTCCACCTGCGTGGGAGTCGGAAATACTTCCAGCTGTCGTACTACTCATTATTCACTTCCCTCCGGTTCAAATTCGGAGACTTCTTGATTCTCGTACTGTTCTTGGAGCCAGATGTTGAAGTCATCGCGAGACGAAATCGTTAGACGTCCCTTCATTTTGTAGTGACCCCAACCGCAGAGTTCGGCGCAAACGATGTCGTAGACGCCTTTCTTATTTGACTTAAACCAGACGTGTTGCTTCATACCGGGAACGATATCTTGCTTGATGCGAAGATTCGGCAAAAAGAAGCTATGCAAAACGTCCTTGCTCTTGATGGCGATGACGATGTCTTCGTCGACTGGAATATGCAAATCGTTCACGCCAAAAACGTCGTCGTCAGTTCCCATGACCTGGTCGACGCCAGCATATCGCAATCGCCATTCAAACTGGCGAGCGGTGACTTCGACCAACGGCGGCAGCAGTTCATCCGATCCAGGTAAGGTCGGGCGGCGCATTTTCGCGTCGGCCCAGGCGTTCATCTGATAGATCGCGATAAACAACAGAGTTGCCGCAGGAACGATCGACCAAACGACTTCCAACGTATGGCTACCGTGAACGTACTTCACAGGTTCTACGTTCTTCGCTGCATCGTACTTCCAGAGAAACCAGAATAACGCGATTCCAGTCGCAATGAAAATAATCCCTGTCAGGTAGAGAATGAACATGAACAGATCGTCGATCACGCGACCGTGCTCGTTAACATTCTCTGGTAGCCAGTGATCTTCGATTCCGATTTCGGCAGCGCAGACAACAAAGATGCCTACTCCGATCACAGGAACCAATAAGAATAAGAGACTCCAAAAACGTCCCACAATTAACCTCCCAATCAGTGTCGTTCGCGATTGTTCGCGGGAACATGCTGGTACGGATTGCTCGTCGTTTCACGAGGCAAACTCCGCACGTAATGTACAAGGTGCCAGATATCGTCTGGGCTCAACGAAGCAGGTGCTTTCGGCATCGGGGTTCCCGTAATACCGTTGGCGATCCGGCGATATAAATCGATGGGGCGACGACCTCCACGGTAAACACCAGCTCGCAAGTTTCGCGGAATGATGTTCTGTGGTTCGAGTGCACCCAGCGCAATGTATTGATAGCGATCGTCGGGCTTCTTCGGATCGAAATAATCCTTGGCCCAATCGTCGTAGTCGGTTTTTTGACCGTCGCCCAGTGCCGAATCACCGTGGCACTTTACGCAACCCGCGATATCGCCGTAAAACAGCGCTTTGCCTTTCGCGATCATGTCGGCCTTTTCGCCTTTGGGAGCAGGTGGAATTTCCAATGACGCTCCTTCTGCTGCAATCCAGTCTTCCAAGACCGCGTTTACGACGTCGGTGACTTCCTCTGCCTGCTCGGCACCAATCGTTTCATCAAACAACCGCTCTTCTTCGCCATACTCGGCCATCACGAAAATCAATTCTCGTTCGACTGTGCCGCGAATCGACAAATATCGAACGTACTGAATCAATGCTTCGAGTTCGTCGCCAGGAATCAACTTGAAAGAAGGCATGGCCGTATCGGGAATGCCGTTGTATAGGATCAAACGCAGGTCTTCGTGAGTCGGCGGAGTGGCAGAAGGTGTCGACTTAAACTTGAACTTGCCAAGCCGATAGTCGCGGGGGTATGGATTGAGGAACTGGGCTGTGGGGCCTTTGCCATCGCCCGTCACTCCGTGGCAATGCACGCAGTGTTCGCGATATAAACCACGGGGTCGTCCGTCTTCGTAACTTCCGTAAGGGCCAGCGGCCATCAACAATTTGTTTTGTTCAAACAGCGACGAAGTATCGACGCCTGTCTGAGGAATGTGGGGGTTGTCGGGAGTCCCGAACAACGCTTCCATCACATTCGCTAAATCCTTGCGTTGCTGAGGAGTAAACGCGCCATCGAGCTCATTCTTTTGTTTGAGAATATAAACGTGGTTCTGCTGAAACTCCGCTATGGGAGCACCACATCCAACACAAAGGACCATTCCCAAGATAGCCGAGGTCGTCGCGATCGCTCGCATTCTGATCGAGGTTATCATCGTCTCACCGCTAAAGGTTATCACCAGTCCACTCGCAAACGAGTGGCAATTGAGTTGCTTAAATCCGTCTTAGCCGCCGAACAAACTGTTGCTTAGTACGACTTGCATGTCTTTGGTCGAACCAGCTTCCAGGTTCTCTTTAAAGTAACCCTTCTTCCAAGTCGTATCGGCACCATTCAAATTGACTTGCTTTAAGTTCCCTGGCATTTCGTGCCAAACTCGGAACTCTAATTCAACACCAGCCGGTACATTGGCGATCTCAAATTTCCCATCTTTATCCGTTACAGCAAAATAAGGATTGTCGCGAGTAATCATGTAGGCCCGCATCCACGGATGAATCGTGCATTCGACAGTGAACGCTCCAGGCGATTCGCCACCGGGGTCATACATCGCGAACTGATTAGGTGGGATCGTCTCGTTGAACTGATTAGCACCACGATCCGGCGAAATCTTTGCATTGTGGCCGACGGGGTCGCTGTTGAGGATTTTGAGTTTTTGAGTCGATCGCATGGCGAAAACATGTGTCATGAAGACACAAGCCTTTTGGTCAAACTCCAACTCCCCTGCGCGGTTTGCAGCATAGGAGGGATGCTCCCACAATTCATTCTCGGGATCTGTCTTCGTCGTCATATAGATCAGCACGTTGGACAACTCGCCATTGGAGCCAACAACTGCTTCCTCACTAAGCGGCTTTTGCCCACCTGGAGCACAGACTTCCAAGTCCTTCTCTACATTCACAACACCTCGCGGCACTTGCCCGTTCACTTTGAACGTACCGGTGATCGTGGCCCAACCATTTGGGTCAGCGAGAACTTCCCCACCACCTCCCGGGCCACCAGAATTCGCTTCGATGCTGTCGCGGATCCGTTCTGCATTTTTTTCACTTGCAGCTACATTCGCCGGATATCGAGGTGGCGTCATCGCCATCAATATGAGAATGCAAACGAGAATCACCGCGGCACCAGACGCCAAAAACACGAGAAGTGATCGCTTCACTTTGTCACCTTTAGTCAACTTAAATTGCTCAATTCCGCTGTATCAACGAAAATCGGGCTCGCCATCGTTTTATGTCATCCCAAGTAACCCGCGTCCACTCCACCATTTGTGGCGAGCAGCGCGAACACTCAAGTTTTCAACGGCGAGCCGATTTGAGTTATCGATCAGCTTTGCATACTCGGTTTTGCCGACCAGCCGTGTCGCCGAAGCGACACCGACAGTTCAGTTATTCGAGCCTGCAGGACTAGTCTTCAAATAAGGCAGGAGGCAAAGTCAGCGTACCGAGGTCGGTAACTTCGCCGTCCGTGATTTCGACTTCCACGCGACCTGCGCGATAGGCGAAATCCTTACCGTCAATCGTTCCTTCACGAACGTAGCCAGATTTCTCTTGCCACAATTGGATCAGCCACTTTCCTTCGGGCAGATTCTTCATCTCTATTTCCCCGTCGGCGTTACTCACTGCCGAGTAGGGATGGTTTCGCACGACGATGTAGCCACGCATCCAAGGGTGGATGGAACAGCTAACTTCGGCGGGCAATCTTTCTTCTTCAGCGAACTCCACTGGCAGCATTGCTCCAGCAGGAATCAATGGATTGATTCCTTCGTTCGATATTGTATTGAACTTCGCGTTGTGTCCAACGCTGTCTTTGTTACCGAGCAACAACTTTCGTGCAGTCCAAACCGTCGCGATATGTGGCTCAAAACGACACTTGCTATTATCAAATGCTACCGGTTCACTTTTCAACTTCTCGTACGATGGGTGAATCGGAGGAGCTTCCGTTGTCTTCAGGAACGCGACGACGTTTAAGATCCCTTTGTTCTCTGCATTAACAATAAGACTCTCGTCGATCAACTTGTGCTTTCCACAAATGGTCAAGTCTTTGGTGATCTTGGCAGGAACTGCCTTCGGGGCTGCGCCGCCATAGACAAATCGAACCTTGAAATCACCCCACTGGCCATAAGCGGTGGAGGCAACTAACGTCAAAACGGTTGCTAAAATCAATTGTCGCATTTCATACTCCTTGCTCGACAAATCGCCGTCCCGGCAGTTTGTCAAGTTAACTCAGATTCGCCCAACACATCCTGGGGGCAAGTTTAGGTAGGTAGCGTTCGTCGCAACTTGTACATTGCAACTATACGCCTCGCTTAGGTAGGCTTGTTTAAACCGTCCAATTATAAGCTATCTACTCTAAAATCTCTATTGCCTCCAATGTCGAACGATCGACTTACCTCGTAATTCCCGCACCAATTTTTCGCAATTTTCCCTGCCGACACTCTGCCAAACCTTGCTCGTCGGGCCGAATATCCGCGATGTGAAATAATCACTCGTTCAATGGGGCAGGCGAAGGTACCTCAACCGCTCCGGGTTCTGGCACTGGCGCAGGTATCCCTGGAACAGGTGTCTCTGTCTCCGGCGCTGGTGGCTCAGGTGTTATTGTCTCTGGTGTTATTGTCTCTGGTGTTGTTGTCTCTGGTGTTGTTGTCTCTGGTTTTGGATTCACTGGTTTTGGATTCACTGGTGGAACAGGTGCAGGTGGAACAGGTGCAGGTGGAGTTACTGGCGCTGGTGCAGGTTCTCCTGGTGCACCTTCAGCAGGCACAACTGGTTTGTATTTTTCAACCAGTGGTGCGATCAATACCTGGTCTTTGGCGTATCGATCGTAGTTCATCAAAATGTCCACCACGCCATCCAGTTGTTCGTAGCTCGTTCCATGGAACAAGTTTTGTTCTACGCCGCCCAAAGTCTCGCCTTCGGGCTTAAACGGAATGTTCACAGGCATCGCGTTGTAGGGCAGAATTCGGTTTGGCTTAGCAATCCAGCGACGCAGATAATCGGGGCGCATTCGCTGGTAAATCACCGACAAGTCAGGTGCGATGTCTCGACCAGAACCTTTGGGTCGGAAGTCGTCCATAATGTGGCACACCGAACATTTATTCGCCATGATTCGCATGCCCGCGTCAAATCGCGAAGTATCATCGCCAGACGCAGCTCGATACTTCCCATCCGCCTCCTCAAGATAGTCGGCTTGCCGCCGTGAATCGTGAGCGTATGGATACTCTGCGTTATCGACTGCAGCAAAGTAGTTCGCCAACTTAGCTGCTTCGTCACTGGTCATATGGAACTTCGGCATCCGCAAGACGACAGCTGGCCGAATCTCGTACGGCTCCAACAAGAAGTCGTGCAACCATTCGGACTGAACCTTGTCGCCTTCACCGATCAGTGGCGGCGGCACCCAACCCCAAGCCTCGGGACCCTTGCCATTGGCAACAACTCGCGGCATGAGATAGCGAG
>Ga0115002_10002769_pt1 | contig 22528 bp, 9 predicted proteins | sample ArcticOcean_MG_C_8_FD_89576 | JGI IMG/M metagenome (GOLD analysis project Ga0115002, IMG submission 89576) | Marine microbial communities from western Arctic Ocean - ArcticOcean_MG_CB11_86 | ecosystem: Environmental > Aquatic > Marine > Oceanic | place: Arctic Ocean: Canada Basin | collected... | reverse complement strand
TTGGTGTTTGACGAAAGTGATTTTAACTCGACGGGCGGCGTCTCGCCCAATGACTTCGCCTTTAGTTCCCACGGCGACGATGCCTGGCTGCTTGCTGCCAACGAAAGCGGAATTCAAGCCTTTGTAGATCACGTGGACTTTGGCGCTGCTCGCAACGGCGAGTCATTTGGACGTTGGCCCAACGCGACTGGGAACCTGTATCCGATGGTTTCCGTGACCGAGGCTGGATTCAATAGTGGACCGCGAGTTGGCCCCGTCGTAATCACCGAAGTTATGTACCACCCGCCCGCTAACGCGCCGGTCGATGCGGACGATCTCGAATTTGTCGAGATTTTCAACACAACCGCCCTCCCAATGTCCATGACGAACTGGGAAATCACAGGTGGTATCGACTATGCATTTGACGACAACTTTACGCTCGATCCGGGCGTACCAATCGTTGTCTTGTCGTTCAACCCAGACAATCTCGATAATGCAGCGCGGGTAACCGCCTTCCGAGATTACTACAACATTGGAGCCGAAGTTCTCTTGCTTGGCGGCTGGAGTGGAAAACTCGATAACGGCGGCGAGACCATTCGACTCATGCGACCCGACGCCGCCTCTCCCCAAGACCCCACATTCTTGCCTCTGTTGATTGAAGATATCGTTCGCTACGACGACGAAGGCGATTGGCCAACGACTCCGGACGGATCGGGAGATTCGCTCACACGTGATCAACTTCTCGCTTGGTCCGATACTCCGCAAAACTGGTTGGGCGCAACGCCTACTCCCGGACTTGTCGACACCACCGATGCGCCACCTACTGTCGTGGACTTCGATTGGAATGTCGACAAACTCGACCCGCCGGATCTACCCCAAGGCGCACAACCCGCAAATTGGAACGACCAACACAGCTTGTTGGCCAACCTACAAGTTCGTTTCTCCGAGGCGGTGGCCGTTAGTCTCAACAATTTCGTCCTGACCAATTTGGGCGTCAATGCTCCTGCCGAAGTCGATGAGATCATTGACATATCAAACGCAATCCTGACTTCCTCTTCAGATATCGTTCGGATCGATCTGAGCAATGTAACTTTGCCAGATGGAGTGCTGCGATTGACAGTACTCGAAAGCGTCGTGGACCTCGCAGGTCAATCTCTCGATGGAGATGACGACGGAAATAGTGGCGGCGATTTCGAATTTAATGGAAGCGATGTAAACCAATTCTACAAATTAGTTGCGGACTGGAATGGCGACCGAGGCGTTTCCGTTTTCGACTTCACCACGTTTAGTTACTGGTTTGGACAAGGTGTCCAGTCCGCTGGCGGACCAGCGCCAAGTTATGTCGACAATAGTGGCGATGGCGGCATCAGCGTCTTTGATTTCACTGGTTTCTCCACAAACTTTGGGCGTGGGATCACGTTCCCAGTCGGTTTTGCAGCGGGTGGTTTTATCGCACCAGTGGAATCTGGCAACGGTTTCCGCAACGGCAACGAAACGGGTAACGTAAATGAAGCCAATGAGTTAGCGGAACAACCTGTACTGGTTAGAGAGTTCGGAGAATTCAGGGCCAATATGAGACCTGGGGAATTGAAACCCGACTCGCCCGTGGAATTGGCGCTTCTCGAACGTAATGAAGCTATGGAAGAGATGCTAGAAGACGTCCTCGACAGGATTGCAGGCGAAATTGCAGTACAGTGGGAACGATAGCAGGGTTTCTTCCGTTAGTTCTTTCTTTTCAATGGTTTGCGACTTCTAATCGTTATGTTTCGAGGCTGAAACAGAGTGTTTGACATTCTTTTCGTCATACCACCGGTAGGGTCGCCGCAATCGGCATAACCCTTACAATCCGACGGTTAGTGCGGACCGCACTTGTTGGCCAAAAATACCGTTTAGTAACTTGATAGTTATGACGCAAATTCGTTGCGATGAAGGGCCTGCGTCCTTAGAATAGAAGCTGCCTAAAGAGTTTGACTAAGTAGATCAGTTTAAACTCGCACTCCCATTCGGGAATATTTTATTTTGCTGTCCTCCATTGAGAGCAGGGACGTGTCTCACTGCGACAGACCTCGTATGAAGACAATCGATACGGGATCACACACGTTTCGAGAATAATACAGATTAGTGACAGCTTTGATTTGAGGACTAGGTGCTATGAGCCGGTTAAATAGCCGCAAGTTGGGTCAACGTCTGCGCGAACGCAACAAGCAACGGCAGCTTCAATTTGAGACATTCGAAGATCGCTGCTTACTCGCTACTTTTGCTCCTATCGCTGGTACAGCTGACGGAACGAATGATAGTCTGCGCGCCGCCATTCAGACATCCAACACCAACAACGAGGACGACATCATTATCCTCGATGCTGGTACCTATGCGATTGGAATTAGTGGTGCGGGTGACGATGACAATGACTCGGGCGACTTCGATCTTCTCGACACGGGCAACTCGGTAACCATTTCCGGGGCGGGAGCTGGCGTAACAATCATTGACGGGGCTGGGCTCGATCGTCTTTTCGATATTTTCTCCACGGTATCGGTGGTAATCGAAGACGTGACGATTACCGGCGGTGCTCTTGCTGGCTCAAATGACGGCGGAGCGATCCGCAGCCTCGGCTCGCTGGAGCTGATCGGCGTCGAAATCACCAACAACTCTGCACGCGATGGCGGCGCGTTGTTGCTCGACCATTCGGCTGTCATCACAGATTCCGTGCTCAGCAATAACACGGCCAGCCGTAACGGTGGAGCGATCAAAGGTTTCGCTCCCGTCGTCCTCAGTGGTTCAGTCATTTCAGACAATTCGTCGAATAGCAATGGCGGCGGTTATGACAACGACGGTGCCGTGAATATCTTCATCACCGACTCGACCTTTAGTGGCAACTCGGCCGGTTTAAACGGAGGTGGCTTTAATAACTCTGGCGGTCGTGTCCACGAACTTCATCGAGTTACTTTTAGCGATAGCACAACGGGTGCGCGGGGCGGTGGATTCACCAATGATGGCGGCCGATTCATTTCCGTGCGAAACGTAACGGTTACTGGCAATAGTGCTGGCCAAGTCGGTGGAGGCATCGACAACTTTGGCGGTATCATCGATCAAATAATCAACTCGACGGTTGTCTTCAACGATGCCGACGACGGCGGCGGTGGAGTTCAAAACGAGGGCGGCGACATCTCACCTCGCAACTCGATGTTTGCCAACAATGATTCTCCCGTCGGACCCGACTACAACGGAAAGTTCATCGGTCAAGGATTCAACTTGATTGAGAACACCACGGGCATCGTATTCCGGGGCGACCAGACTGGCAACGTCGTCGGAGTGGAGCCAGATCTTGGACCACTGCAAGACAACGGCGGAATGACGGAGACGCACGAGTTGCTCGAAGACAGTGCGGGTATCGACGAAGGAACGACCTCAGCTGCTCCTGCCGTCGACCAACGAGGTGAAGCCCGTCCACAAGGCCTGACAGTCGACATCGGTGCATTCGAAGCGCCCCCCAATGGAGACTTCATTTCACCAACTGCTGCGGTTGTAGAAGTAACACCCGATCCACGCAATTCGGTGGTTGGTTTAGTTACCATCAATTTCGATGAAGACGTAGTCGGCGTGGACATTGCCGATTTCAGCTTGACGCTGGACGGTAATGCAATCGACATCTCGGGATTAACGGTCAACAGCGTATCTGCTGCGGAATACACGATTGATCTGAGTACGGTTACGACGGCAGATGGCGATTTTGTCTTCACCCTGACCGCGTTAAATAGCGGAATCGAAGACTTGTCGGCGAATCTGCTCCTGAACAACTCCAGTGATACTTGGGCTCATGACGGTACACCACCCGTTGCCAACATCATCGACTTGGATCCCAATCCAACGATGACTGAAGTAACCAGTTTGACCGTGAACTTCACGGAAGATGTGCAAAACCTGGACTTGGCAGACTTCTCGCTAACCTTTAACGGAAACGTTGTAGATCTAGCGGCGGGCGGCGCAACGGTAACTCCAATCGACACACTTAACTACTCCGTGAATCTAAACGGACTGGCCGCCGCTGACGGCGACTACGTCTTGACGCTCAGTGCTACAGCAACAGTGAACGACTTACTCGGAAACGCGATTGCTGGTGGAGACGTCGAAGCATGGTCGAAAGACGACGTATCCCCAACAGGTGATATCGTGGACGTAACACCCGATCCACGGCAGACAGCAGTCGGCGTTGTAACGATTAACTTTGACGAAGATGTCCTCGGTGTTGACCTCGCCGCGTTTACTTTGGTTCGAGACGGAGACGTATTAGACCTGAACGCGTTAGGAGCAACCTTCGTTGCTGTTTCCGATTCTGAATTCGAAATCGACCTCACCAACGTTGGCGGAACGGAAGGTGAATATACCTTGGGCGTCACTGGCGTCGTCACCGATATCGCAGGAAACGTTTTAGCTGGAACGCCACTCGATACCTGGGACATCGATTTGTCTAGCCCAGTTCCTACGCTAGGTACGATCGATCCACTCATCCGTAATGCTCAACCAACTCCCGCCATTGCTTTCAATGAACCCATCACGGGACTTACGCTGGACGACTTTACACTCACTAGAGACGGCAACGTCATCGATCTCCAAGCCGAAGGGATTTCTCTGTTCACGCTGTTCGGAGCTTACAACTTGGGACTCGGCGGGCACGATCTTGGAGAAGGCCAATTCCAATTAACAGTCGATCTATCTGGCATCGTGGATAGTGTTGGCAATGAGATTGAAATTCAATCGCTGAATGCCGCGTGGGAAATCGATACGACAATACCAACGGCCGACATTGTAGAGATCGATCCCGATCCCACGGATGTTTCGGTTGCCACCATAACGATTAACTTCGACAGCGATGTCACGCTCGTCGACCTTGGCGACTTTACTTTCGACCGCGACGGAGTCGTTTTGGACTTGGCGGCTCTCGGAGCTTCGCTGACCCAAATTACTCCCTCTCAATATCAAATCGATCTCAGCCCTGCGGGCCTGACCGACGTCGATGGCTTGTACACTCTAACGCTCGTCGCTGCTGGCAGTCGAATTCGCGACGCCGCTCAAAACGAAATCCAGGTGGATGTCGTTGAAGTTTGGCGGAAAGATGGTGGCAGACCAGAAGCCGATATCGTCAATATCTCGCCCGATCCGCGCACGACGGAAGTGGGAGTTGTTAGCGTTGAGTTCACAGAAGATGTACTGAACGTCGATGTCGCCGATTTCGTTTTGACGCTCAACGGTAATGTCGTCGATATTTCGGGCATACCATTTACGGCTGTCAACGCCAGTACGTACGAACTCGACTTGTCTGCAGTCACTACCGACGATGGAGCTTATGTCCTCACCCTGCTCGACACCGGCGGAATTACAGATCTTGCTGGTTCGGACTTGCTTGCTAGTGTCAGCGATTCATGGTTCACCGACGGCACTCCACCAACTGTGGATATTGTCGACATTTCGCCAGATCCTGGAACAGCTGCGACCACATCGGTAACGATAAACTTCTCGGAAGAAATCAGTGGCTTTGAACTCACCGATCTCGTGTTCACACGCGATGGCTCGCCAGTCAATCTAGTCACGTTTGGCGCAGAGTTAACTCAGGAATCGACGACACAATTTACGCTCGACCTGCTGAATCTTGCCTCGCTCGACGGAACTTACGTTCTCTCTCTCGCTGCTGCGACCAGTGGCATTGTAGACCCAACTGGAAACGATTTGGCTGGAGACGCTTCGGACAGCTGGTTGCTAGACGGTACTCCTCCCGCAGCTGACATCGTCAACATATCTCCGGATCCGCGGACCACCGAAGTTGGCACCGTCTTTATCAACTTCAGCGAAGAGGTCGCCAATTTCTCAATCGAAGAATTGACTTTGACTTTGGACGGTAATCCAATTGACATTTCCGGTTTGCAGTTGGTGACGCAAGGTCCAACTCAATTCGAACTGGACCTAACGGGCGTGGCAACTCAAGATGGTGTTTTCCTGCTGACACTCTTAGTTGGTGACATTACCGACGTAGTCGGCAACCCACTCGATGTTTCCGTTTCTGATACCTGGGTAATGGACGCCACGCCTCCAAGTGTGGACATTATCGATGTCGATCCAAATCCACGTCAAACCGCAGTTCCTTCGATCGACATCCAGTTTACCGAAACAGTTTTCAACTTCGACATTGGCGACTTGTCGCTCACCGTTGGCGGTAACGTCGTTGATCTTCAAGCGAGTGGTGCGACCCTTACGATGGTCGACAACTTGAATTACACGCTCAACCTCAATGGTTTGGCAGACGGCGATGGCGAATTTGTCGTCACCGTTAACATTGGCGATATTGAAGACCAGATTGGAAACAGTCTGACCGCTGCGGTATCGGAAGCTTGGTCTCAAGATACAACAGCTCCTACAGTCGACATCGTCGACGTTAATCCCGACCCCCGAAACATCATTGTTTCTGATCTGACGTTCCAGTTTAGCGAACCGATCACGGGTCTCGACTTGACCGACATTTTCCTCACCCGGGACTTTATTACGGTTAACATCGATACCGCGATTCTTGCGGAAGTCTCCCCCGGAGTTTACGAGTTAGACCTCAGCGGAGCAGGCCATACGGATATCGACGGAACGTATCGAATTCAATTGTTCGACGCCAATACTGGAATCACTGACCTGGCTGGAAACGCGTTGGTTGCCGGGGCAACTGACGAGTGGTTCTACCACGGTACACCTCCAGTTGCGATCTTCCCTGTGTTTGACCCTCAGGTACGTAGCACGGTCATATTTGGTGCGACGCTTATTTTCGATGAAGCGATCACCGGCTTGGATCTTGGCGATTTCACTCTGACTTTGGACGGCCAGCCCGTTGATCTTGTCGCTGCCGGCGCGAGCATTAATGTTGCTGGTCTTAACGAGTTCCTAGTGAATTTAAACACTGCTGCTGAATCTGACGGAACCTATGTCCTCACCTTCAATGCTGTTGGCAGTGAAGTAATCGATGACTTTGGCAATGCAATCGTTTCCGATGCAGTCGTCGTCTGGTCGCTCGACAGAGTCTCGCCACTGGTTGACATTATCGACGTAACGCCAGATCCTTCACCCAACCCAGTGACGGAACTAACAATTCAATTTACCGAAGCGGTTCTCGGTTTTGACATCGACGACTTGACTTTGACCAGCAACGGAAATCCTGTCGATCTCTCGACGGCTTCACTCGCCGACAACGGTGGCGGCACTTTCTTACTAGATATTGGAAGCTTGGCGAACGCAGATGCCAACTACGTGTTGTCCCTCAACGCAGGAAACGAGATCGTAGATATCGCCAACAATCCGTTGGCCTCACCAACTCCAGTTACCGACGATTGGCGAGTTGACGCTCAGTCGCCACAAGTCGTATCGGTTGAGATTAACAGCGACAAAGTCGATCCTGCTGACCTGCCCGTTGGCGTACAGCCCACGAGTTGGACTCGGCAGCGTTCCGATATCCTCTCTGTTGTAATTACGTTTGACGACGAAATTGTTCTGGGAACGGAAAACATTACGTTTACGAATCTTGGAATTAATGCAGACGCAGATCCAGATACGGTTATGACCATAGACTCGTCGCAAGTTGTCGTGACTGGCAACGTCGCTACGATTAACTTCGCCAACGATGAAGTTGTCGATGGTGTCTTGCAACTCGAACTGGACGCTGCCGTAACCGACCTCTCCGGGAACCCACTCGATGGCGACGGTGATGGCGACGGTGGCGACGGATATATCCTCACCGGAAACAACGCTAACAAATTCTATCGACTCAAAACTGACTGGAGTGGCGACGCTGGTGTTTCGGTGTTTGACTTCAGCACTTTCTCCTACTGGTTTGGCAAACCGATTCAGCGGGACGGCGGCGAAGCTCCCAACTATGCAGACGTCAACCGCGACGGTGGTGTCAGCGTCTTCGACTTCAATCCGTTCAGTTTGCAATTCGGGATTGGCGTCCAATTTCCTGTAGCACTCGCCGCTTTCATCCCACTTGGTGACGACGCTCAAGGAGAGGCTGCTGAAGAAGAACTTATCGAAGTTGCCATCGAAGAACCGCCGATAGCCAGAGCCGATATTCGAGATGATCAAGTCGATAATCAACGAGAGAGCCTCGACTCTATTGAATCGGGCGTGCCAGCCGAGGCGCTGGAAGACACCCTCGACGAAATCGTTGCAGATATCGCAACATTTTGGTCAAACTAATCTATTACGCTCATGCAATCGCCGCTGGGGGATGTTAATTCATCGCCCCAGCGTTTGCTGAATCTCGGTTTTTCGTAAGTTTCTTGCCCTAAACTAGTGTTTCAGCTTGGCTTCTTGCGTAAAATACACGGACTTACTAGCAAATTAGCGATTTATGGCTGGGGAGCCTTGAACGTTTTGAGAAGAAAGCACTTACATACACGGGGGTGATCCATGCAAGGATCGCGACATACACGTCTTCGCGCGCGAAAGTCTCGCCGCAATGCCAGTTACTCACGTCAGTTACTTGTTGAACAGCTCGAAGATCGACAGCTTTTGGCAACTTTCAATCTCACCGACGCACCATTTGATGGTGACCCGGGTAGCTTGAGAGCCACGATCACGACTGCGAATAGCAATGCCGAAGACGACCAAATCAATTTGGCCGCTGGTGAGTATTCGATCGGGGAATTTGGCCTCAATGAAACGGCTAACGCGACCGGCGATTTCAACTTCACGGAAGTGAACCGCACGATCACAATCACCGGCGCCGACCGCGACACCACCATGATCCTGGGTGGTCTGCTCGATCGCGTGATGTTGATTAACGCAAACGTCAACGTCGTGATTGAGAACGCAACGCTGCAACAAGGTGCGATTGACGAAGATTTTCATAACGAGTTGTTCGGAGCGGTAATTCTCAATCGCGGAAACTTGACGCTAAACAACGTCAAGATTAACGAGAATCTCAATGGAGTTGATGGTGGCGCCATTTACACCGGACCGGGCTCGACGCTGACTCTTCAAGACAGCGAACTCAGCGATAATATTGGCGAGCGCGGAGCGAACTTGTTTGCCGACGGCGCGACGGTTAATATCCACCAAAGCCAAATCCTCAATGGAATCGGCGCCGATGGTGCGGGAATCTTCGCCCTCGATACTGATCTAACTATCACCGACTCCACAATCGACTCGAACTCAGGCGGCGATGCTGGTAACGAAATCGGGATCGGCGGAGGAATTCATATCGCTTCTGCACAAGGCACGTTCAGCCTCGACCTGATCCGCAGTACAGTTTCGCAAAACACTGCCACTTCCTCTGGCGGAGTTCACGCCAGTGGCAACGGCACGGTGCTCATCGAAAACTCTACCATCTCCAATAATACCGCGACAGGTAACGCCCAATCCGATGGCGATGTCGGCGGTATATTTGCAGGAAACGGTGCCACAGTTGACGTGAATCAATCGACGATTGTGAGGAATTTTGCATCCGACGACGAAGGCGGCTTCGGTAATGCGAACGGCGACTCTGCAGATTTCTTTAACACTATTCTCGCGGAAAACGAAGTATCATCTGGTACCAATGCGGACGGGCCGCTTGCCGGCGTGATCAATTCGTTGGGAAATAATATCATCGGCGAAACCGATGGAATGACGTTTACTCCCGCCGCCAACGACATTACAGGAACAACCGCAGCTCCCGTGAATCCGCTTTTGGGTGACCTCGGCAACAACGGTGGACCAACGCATACTCACCTGCCTGTAGTTGCAAGTCCAGCGGTTGACGCAGGCGTCTTGGCGGGCTCGCCAAGTGTAGATCAACGCGGTATCGCTCGACCGCAAGACGGCGACAGCGATTTGACAGTGGCGGTCGACATCGGCGCCGTCGAAGTGCAAGCGTCGCTCTTGGTCATAGAACCAGAGAAGGACGCCACACTGCAGGAAGACAACAACGGGGACAGAGCAAATGGCTCGGGTTCGTCGATCTTCGTTGGTACTACTAGCGATGAAGACATTTCACTTTTGCCAGGTCGCCGAGGCGTTATAAAGTTCGATCTTACTGGGCTCGTTAACCCAGGTGCAGCGATTTTGGATGCTCGACTCGAATTAACGCAAACCCTCACTCACGTTACATCGGGCAACCGCTTAATTGATGTGCATAAGTTGACGGCGGATTGGGGCGAAGGTGCTTCGAATTCTGGTGACTTTGAGAATGGCAATCTAGCTCAACCCGACGACGCCACGTGGACCTTCCGGTACTACGACGACGCCAATCAACAGTGGACTACGCCCGGTGGCGATTACGTTCCCGCGTCAAGCGCTCAACAAACGGTTACCGTCCCCAATCCGGTGACGACTCCAACGAAAGTTTCGTGGAGCAGCCCACAACTGACTCAAGACATTCTCGATTGGGCCGCTAATCCTGCCTCCAACCACGGTTGGATACTGATTGGTGAAGAAGGGTTTAACAACATCTTTTCGTTGCGGCGATTCGCCAGCCGCGAGGCGTTTACGGCAGATCATCGTCCGAAGTTGATTATCGAGTTCGACAATACAGTCGGTAACGACACGACGCCCCCGACAGTCCAAAGCGTGCAGACTAATCGCAACGAAGAAGATCCCAACGACCTTCCCGCGAAGGGCGCTCAACCGTCGAATTGGGCAGAACAAAGAAGCGAGATCTTCACAATCGACATCGAGTTCAACGAACCCGTTGTGGTGACTGCCAACGATTTCACTCTGACGAATCTTGGCGTCCTTGCCGATGCGGATGCGGATACGAATGCCCCTCTCAACAACGGTCAAATTACTCAAACGGACAATGTCGTTACCATCACTTTTGCCGCCAATGACCTGACCGATGGAATCTACGAATTAACCATTCACGACACGTTAACCGATGAAGCTGGATTGGCTTTGGATGGAGATGACAACGGTTCCGCTGGTGGCGATTTTGTCCACAGAGGAAACGCCACAAACAGATTCGACAAGCTCGGATTTAACTTCAATGGCGACACCGGTGTTTCCGTTTTCGACTTCTCGACATTTAGCTATTGGTTTGGAACGCCAGTCGATCTAAACGATCTACCAAACAGCGCACCGAAATACGCCGACGTCAACGCCGACGGCGGTGTCAGCGTTTTCGACTTCAACACCTTCTCCAGCAATTTCGGGAAAGGACTCGACTTTCCAACTGCCTTCCAAAGCAGTCCCGCCGCGGCTGATTTTGTCGCTGTCGACGAGTTCGACATCAATGGCGACGGCGACTTCAATGAATTGGATTTCCGGCGAGTCGTCGATTTGGTAAACGACTCGATTGAGCAAATGGAAGCGAACAATGAAATGCCTGCAACTCCACAAGACGCGTTGAGGATCGCCAATCGCTTGGCCGAGCGACTTGAACTCAATCGAGATGCAGTCGAAGAAGACGAACTCGAATTAGTGCTCGACTCCATCGCCGATGATATCGCCGACATTTGGTTAGCGTAGCATTTAGTCCGCAAGATCTTCAAACAGAACATGGGCGAGGCGCCGAAACGCCTCGCCCTTACTGTTGCGTCAAACGCGATTCCCCTACTTCATCACTCATTACTCGACAATCATCACTCAATCCTTCAAGTCGATCGGCTTGTCAGGTGAATTGAGCCGGCGATATAATGAAGTCCTATCGAAGTGTTAAATATACCTGTGCACAGGCAGTTCAGGTCACCTCTTTCCGAGCCACTCAAAACCGGGAGATCTCTGTGAACTCGACGAAAACTCGCCTTTGCATGATTGCGTTCAGCCTATTGTTGCTACTCGGCTTGCCCCCGCTCCCCGCGCAAGAAAATAAAGTAGCCCAAGAAGATAGAGTAGCGAAAAACGACAAGGGGGCGGAGTCGAGTGAGGCGAAGACAACTGCCAAGCCCGATGCAGAGTTGTATGAACTACTGCAGTTGTTTGTCGATACGCTCGACCAAGTCGATCGAAACTATGTCAAAGATGTCGATCGACGGAAGCTCGTCGAAGGTGCTATTCGAGGCATGATGAATGAGCTCGATCCTTATTCCAGTTACATTCCTCCCAAGGATTTGGAACGATTTCGCACTGGCGTCGAAAGCGAATTCGGAGGCATCGGAATTCAAGTCACCACCGACGACGGTTATCTGACGGTGATCAGCCCCTTAGTTGGCAGTCCGGCGTACAAAGCGGGCATCATGTCTGGCGACCAAATCGTTGCCATCGAGGGTGAATCGACGAAAGGAATTTCGCTTCCCGAGGCAGTCAAGAAATTGAAAGGGAAAGTCGGTACAAAAGTAAAAGTGACATTATTGCGTCAAGGCGCAAAGGATCGCGAAGAGATCAGTTTGGAACGCCAGATTGTGAAGGTTGAAACGATCATGGGCGATCGACGAAATGACGATGCAACTTGGAACTATCTAATCGATGAAGAACGAGCCATCGCTTACCTGCGAATTAACTCATTCGGTCGTCGCACAACGGCAGATCTGAAGAAGACCTTAAAACAACTTCAAGATGCTGAGAAGATCAAAGGACTGATTCTGGACCTGCGATTCAATCCCGGTGGACTACTTTCATCCGCCATCGAAGTGAGCGATCTTTTCGTCGCCAAAGGAAGAATCGTCAGCACCGACGGCCGAAATGCCCCCGAGCGAACTTGGGACGCGGCTAGTCGTGGAACTTATGCAGACTTCCCGATGGTCGTGTTGGTCAATCGATATAGTGCAAGTGCTAGTGAAATCGTATCGGCATGCTTACAAGACCACGATCGAGCTGTAATTGTTGGCGAACGAAGTTATGGCAAGGGAAGCGTCCAAAATATCGTTGAACTCGAAGGCGGAAAAAGCGCGATGAAAATTACGACCGCCGGCTATCACCGCCCCAGCGGAAAGAATATTCATCGTGAAAAAAATGCCGCCGACGACGATGTCTGGGGTGTTAGCCCCAATGAGGGTTTTGCCATCAAAGCGAGTCTGGAAGAGAATCGAGCAATTGCCAACGACCGCCGTAGTCGTGAGAAAGTACGCCGCCCGGACGACGAACCACTCGATCACACCAGCGACAAACAAGTCGACGCAGCGATTCGCCATTTGGCCAAAGAGCTCGGCAAGCCTCTGCCCAAGGAAGAAAAAGATCCGGTCGAAGAAAAAGAACCAGCCGTCGAGACCACCGAAGCCAAGTAGATAAGTAGCCAAGTAGATAAGTAGCCAAAAAGATCGTGCCTTTGGCCACGTGTAACCGAAACGACTGTCTTTGCCGATTATCGGTTTGCGAATCGGGTCATTTGAAGAATTGAGAGCAGAGTGAAAATACTGACAATTGAGAGCACGTGCGACGAAACGGCGGCAGCGATTGTTACCGATGAATTGGAAATCCTCTCGTCGGTCGTCGCCTCGCAAGAAGAATTGCACGCCCGCTTTAAAGGAGTCGTGCCCGAAATTGCAGCTCGTGCACACCTCGAACGAATCCTGCCCGTAATCGACGAGACTTTAGAGCGAGCCAACCTAACTCTCGATGAACTCGACGCCATCGCTGTGGCGCATACTCCTGGACTAGCCGGCTCTTTGCTCGTTGGACTCGTCGCAGCCAAGACACTCAGCTTGGCACTCGGGAAACCACTCGTCGGCATCAATCATTTGCATGCCCATATCTACGCCTGCCGTATTGCGTCGGGTGAAGACATTTTTCCCTGCGTGGGACTCATTGCCAGCGGGGGACATAGCAGCCTCTATCAATGCAACAGCCCATTCGACTTCGCTCATCTTGGCGGCACGATCGATGATGCGGCTGGAGAAGCGTTCGATAAGGTAGCCAGCATGCTGGGACTCCCCTACCCCGGCGGCCCAGCAATCTCGAGAGTGGCAAAAGATGGCGACCCCAAAGCCTATCAATTCCCGCGGTCATTTATCAGAGACCGCACCCGACTCGACTTCAGCTTTAGTGGACTGAAAACGGCAGTCAGATATGCTATCGCCGGACCTGGCAAACTCGATTTTTCTAAAATCGAATTGTCCGATCAACAAATCTCCGATCTGGCTGCAAGCTTCCAAGCGGCCGTGGTCGATTGCTTAACGGCTAAATCGATATTGGCGCTCGAGCAAACTGGTTTGAATACCCTTTGCGTTGGGGGCGGTGTCGCTGCCAATCAGGTCCTTCGCCAGCAACTCGAAGTGGCCGCAGCCGCAGCAGGCGCGAAGCTAATCATCGCTCCCCTTGCACTCTGCACCGACAACGCGGTCATGGGTGCAATCGCCATCGAGAAACTCAAGGCCGGCATCCATGACGATTTGAACTTAGACGTGGCGCCAGGACTTGTCAGATTGGCGGGCAAGTAAGTCGCAATTCTATTTACAAAGAGTTTGAATTAAGAATCGCAGATGAATCTGAGACACAGCTCAATTTGAGACTTTCGGACCGCGTACTAGTTTTCGTACCATAGTCCAAACCCGATCTGCTGCTCGAATTCGTCGTGAAACGAAAAGTGGTTGCTCTCGCCGTTGTAGTAATGCAAGCCAGCTCGCAACATCCGTCCCGTGGCATTTTTCCATGCATAACCCGCCTGGAATGTTATGTTACCACCGAAATTAACTTCTTCGCGGAAGTGCGCGTTTATCGCGAAAAATGGTTCGCCACAGATTCCGGTCGGCCCGACAGGTGCATGTTCGATACCAACCTGAAACTCCCATTCTTTGGATACGTCAGAATAGAAGGCCCAGCCCGCTTCGCCATACATTCGCAGGTTGTCCGTCACGTAATACGACTGCCCGAGCATAAGTACGTCACGGGCGAAATTGAGACGAGTGAAACCAGGATTCTTAATTAGGTATTCGTCGCCAACATGGGAGCTGAGATGGTAGTAGGCCAGTTTTGTTTGATGCCGACCGTACCCCCAAGTAAGCGGCACGCCAGCGCGAAAATCTGCCGAGCGAACATCGACGTCCTCAGGTAACTGAAGTCGCAGCTGAGCCGATCCTTCGATGTCAATCTGAAATCCCTCGGGACGAAACTGATCGTATGTTCCATAGCGGTAAATTCCAAGTCGTTGTCCCAAAGTTGCATCCAACATCCAACCGTCGTTGCTGATGTCGATCATGTGCAAACTGAATCGCGACTCTTTTACACCGGCCAAGTAACTAGTGTAAATCAAACCGTCCGGAAGAAACTGATGACCGACCTCGTCGGGGCCAATTGGGCGACGATAGCTCGACTCGTCCAACACCTGCGGCATGCCAACAGACGGCAATCCAAAAGTGCCTGGATCGCTTATCGGCATCGCGTCATCCGCCTCAAATGCAACGGGTTTGACGAAACCGTCTTCTTGATTGTGGCGTTGGGAATCGAGAAAAAAATCGTAGTCTATCCGGCCGTCAATCGGCGGCGGAGCGAACAGACCAGAATTCGGCGCGCGAGCGAACATCCCTTCTTGGGCATCTGCAAGATTGCAGATAGATAATAGGAATACGAGCCCCAGTATATTGCGCAATTGAAAGCGCACGTTATTCTCCTTGCACCGTCGCGGTGAAAATTGAGCGGGAGTCTAGTGAATGAAACCGCCTTCTTCTAGACCGGTTGCCTGAATAAGGTGTGCGATTGTTGGTGTGTGCGACATTTGAATGCACGTCGCTAGCAAGTGATAAGGGGGTTACGAAATGTTATCGGATTTAATTGCAAGGTTAATCACCGACTTTCCGATCATTTCAATAAAAGTCGTCACTGTTCCACTTGCTTGATATGTCATAATCGAATGCAGACAACCCTGGCAAACTTTGCACCGGCTAGCAATGCAGGCTACTAGCAATGCAGGCTACTAGCAATGCAGGCTACTAGCAAGTTTTGGTAAGTCAGACCCGCGCGACGGTTGGAGCAGACGACAATACGTTGGGCAGACGACAATACCTTGGGTCAGACAACAAAGTACTGATGGAAAGAATGAGATGGAACGTGCAAAAGTTGCAGTCGTTGGAGGTGGAATCGTTGGATTGGCAACTGCCTACCATCTCGTGCAGAGTTATCCCAACATACGAGTTGTGGTAATTGAAAAAGAAGATAGCCTTGGTGCTCATCAAAGCGGGCACAATTCGGGTGTACTCCATTCTGGAATCTATTACAAACCGGGTTCGTTGAAGGCGCAAAATTGTCGAGCGGGCAAAGAAGTGATGGAGCGATTTTGTGCGGAGCATGGGGTCGACTACGACGTCTGCGGCAAGGTCATCGTCGCGGTAAATAACTCCGAATTGCCTGCACTAAAACGCATCTACGAACGCGGGCAAGAGAACGGCGTTCTTTGCGAAATGATCGACGAAGGCCGGTTAGCTGAGCTGGAACCACATGCGAAGGGCGTGCGTGCGATCCATGTGCCGGAAGCTGGAATCGTAAATTTTCGTCAGGTCTGCGAACGACTTGGCGAGTTAATTGAAGCGGCAGGGAGCGAAGTTCGTACTTCGACGCGCGTCATCGACGTTCGCCGCGACACGTATCCTCTGACGATTGAAACGGATCGAGGTGACGTTCAGTGCGACTTCATGGTGAATTGTGCTGGATTGCATTGCGATCGCGTCGGCAAGATGACCGGACAAAAGCAAGATTCCTTAATCGTTCCCTTTCGCGGCGAGTACTACGAGTTGAAACCGAAAGCGCAGTATCTTTGTCGCAATCTGATATACCCAGTCCCCGATCCTAAGTTTCCGTTCCTGGGGGTCCACTTCACACGAATGATTGAAGGCGGCATCGAGTGCGGTCCCAACGCGGTGCTCGCCTTTGCTCGCGAGGGTTATCGAAAGCGGGACGTGAATGTTGTCGACTTAGTGGAGTCGCTTTCCTACATCGGTTTCCAACGACTCGCCTGGAAGTTTTGGCGAGTGGGAATGGGGGAAATGTGGCGCTCGTTTAGCAAGGCGGCATTTGTCAAAGCGTTGCAGCATTTGATGCCGGAGATTAGCAGCGACGACCTGGTTCCGGGTCGCGCTGGTGTTCGAGCGATGGCGGTCGGTTCCAAAGGATCGATGGTCGACGACTTTGTCATTAGATCGCTGCCGAGAATCGTCAACGTGGGTAATGCCCCCTCCCCCGCTGCAACTTCGTCACTCAACATCGGACGATTAGTCGTTGAAGAGCTAGAAAAACAATTTTAGTCTCGCAGATGTTCTCGATTTCTTGCCCTTACCGCTTACCCATGCTTCTGACTCGCTCTCCTCACTCTTAATCTCGAGAGTCTAACGTCTTTCTTGCGAACCGGGTGTTGTTATTGCCCGTGGTTTTGGGAAGATATTTGATCTCATTGTCTGCTTTTCTCTGCCTTCAGTTAGACGAATTTAATGATTGCAACTTCTCACCCTGGATTGGTCAACGGACTGCGGTCCATCGTTGGCGTCGACCGAGTTTTATCAGCTCATTCGGACTTGTTGGTTTACGAGTGCGATGGCTTTGTGATTGAGAAGAACTGTCCCGACGTCGTTGTCTTTCCCGATTCGGCGGAAGACGTTTCTCAAATCGTGAAACTCTGCAACGATGTCGGCGTCCCATTCTTGCCGCGTGGTGCTGGAACGAGCTTAGCTGGTGGCTGTCTTCCGGTAGGCGGCGGAGTCATGATCGTCCTGACGCGGATGAAAGAGATTGTCGAGTTGAACATTCGCGACCGCTATGCGATCGTTCAGCCCGGAGTGGTGAATGTTTGGCTGACGCAAGCATTGAAGGGTTCTGGATTCCACTATGCGCCGGATCCCTCGAGCCAAGGAGCTTGTACAATCGGTGGAAATGTCGCTACGAATTCTGGCGGCCCGCACACTTTGAAATACGGCGTGACCGTCAATCATGTCTTGGGAGTCGAAGCGGTACTGGCGGACGGGCGCATTGTCCAGATTGGCGGGCCGAGTGAAGACCCAGTTGGTCTCGACTTGGTCGGTACCATCGTTGGAAGCGAGGGGACGTTGGCGATCGTCACCAAAGTCTGGGTCCGCCTCACCCCCAACCCTCAAGGTTACAGAACGATGTTGGGGATTTTCGAATCCGTTGAAGACGCGACGAATTCGATCACCGATATCATTGGTGCAGGCATCATTCCGGCAGCCTTAGAAATGCTGGACCAAGGAATCTTGGTGGCGTTGGAGGAAGCATTTAAGTTTGGTTTCCCGTTGGATGCAGAAGCAATACTCTTAATCGAAGTCGACGGCCTCGAAGCTGGACTCGATCAACAACGCGATCAAATTGTGGAATTATGTAATAAGTGCAATGCGCGAGAAGTGAGGCAAGCAGCGACCGAAGCGGAACGTCAAAAACTATGGAAAGCCCGCAAGCAGGCCTTTGGAGCGATCGGTAGGTTGAGTCCCAGTTACTGTACTCAAGACGGAGTTGTTCCGCGGACCCAACTGCCGTTCATGCTCAAACGAATCAAAGAGATCGCTGAAAAATACGATCTAAAAGTCGTCAATGTCTTTCACGCAGGTGATGGAAACTTACACCCGATCTTGCTTTTCGACGAGCGCGACAAATCGCAAGTAGAACGAGTTTTATCGGCCAGCGGCGAGATCTTACAACAATGCCTCGACCTCGGCGGAAGCGTCACGGGTGAACACGGCATCGGTGTGGAGAAAGTTGCATTCATGGAAAAAATGTTTACCCAAGATGACCTCGCCGCAATGACTCGTTTGCGAATTGCATTCAATCCCGAAAATCAACTGAGCCCTGACAAAATGCTGCCCACTGCTGGTGCTTGTGGCATGGAAAGTAAACATATCGAGCAGAAGCATCCTGGCCGGCGTGCCGCAATGTAGTGCGGCAATGTAATGACACTCGATCGAATACACTTTCGCGATGGGCAACTTCGCAAACGGTAATGGAGCATCCTCTTGTCGACCACTCAATCACTCACAATCACCGAAACGTATCAACCGACCAACCAAGATGAGCTCGTGGAAACGGTTCGTAGTTGTTGCGACAGCAATACTCCCATGTACCCGCTCGGCGGACAGACGAGCTTGCACTACGGCATGGCTTCTAAGGTTGAAGGAGTCGGGCTAAGTACGGCGGAATTGAACAAAGTCATCGATTTTCCAGCGCGCGACATGACGGTTACCGTCGAAGCGGGAATCACAATGTCCAAATTAGCCGAGACATTGGCGGCAGAGCGATTGCGGTTGCCTGTCGACGTTCCACAATCGGACGTCGCAACTTTGGGTGGCGTGGTTGCCACAGACTTTAACGGTCCGAGGCGGTACGGCGCGGGAACAGTTCGCGACTATGTGATTGGAATCTCGGCGATCGACGGCACTGGCACTCCGTTCAAAGGTGGTGGGCGAGTGGTAAAGAATGTCGCTGGATATGACTTTTGCAAACTACTAACTGGATCGCTCGGAACGTTGGGCGTAATTTCTCAACTAACCTTAAAACTCAACCCGATTCCCTCGTCGTTCCGCATCCTCAGTTGCCAACCAAACAGCCTGGACAACGCCGAAACCCTCTTAGCTGACCTGGTGAGATCCACAGTAACGCCATCTGCAGTGGAGCTAGTAACGGGGTCCCACTGGAGCACACTACTGAGTGGCGATGCTGACGACCTGCATTTACTGGTTGCTTTGGAGGGAACGGAGCTGGAGACGGATTGGATGGCTCAACAGCTTTCCCAACAATGGCGCGAGTCTGGCATACGATTCATCCAAGACCTTACCGGCGACGAGGCAAAGTCTGCGTGGTCGGAGTTGGTCGAATTCCCCGCCAGCGAAAGCCCGTTAGTTGTCAAAGCCAGTGTCCGTCCCAGCGGGGTGACCAAGTTTATTGAAGCTGTTCAGAACACCAAATGTTCCTGTAATATCCAAGCTCACGCGGGCAACGGTGTTGTGATTGTGAGCTTTGACGAATTCCCAGCAGTCGGTTTATCTCGAATGCTGTTAGGTGCGGTCCAACCAGCCGCGTTGGCATTACAGGGAAGCCTCGTCGTCCTTTCAAACCCAAGTGGCGGCGAAATGACTCACCAAGCGGCATGGGGTGGTAACGACATTCCCTTTGAACTTATGACATCGATCAAGCAACAATTCGATCCGAACAATCTGTTCAACCCCGGTAGATACGTTTACGTGTAACCAGTTCTTCTAGCCCAAAATCACAAATCTAATGTCTGATACTCTTCCACAAGTCAACGACGGGAATCTTCCACAGATTGCGGACGACAATCCCGGTTCAAAAATTCCCTACGAGTTATTTCTGGATTGCGTTCATTGCGGTCTTTGTACGGCCTCTTGTCCAACGTATTCGGAATTGGGAAATGAAAACGACAGCCCCCGCGGACGCATTTATTTAATGCGAGCGGTAACAGACGGTCGCTTGGAACTGGACGATCCCGTTCGACGACATCTGGAACTCTGCCTCGATTGTCGAGCGTGTGAAACGGCCTGCCCGTCGGGAGTGCAGTACGGCAAATTGATTGAACCGTTCCGAGTTGCGATGGAGGAGTCCGGAGAAGGCGAAGCCAAAACAAACGACTGGTTTCATCGCTGGATTCTGTTTGGCATGTTTCCCTATGCCGACAAGATGCGAAAGGCCTTGATGCCGGCGCGGATCGCACAGTTTCTGGGACTGGATAAGCTATTTATTAATACCGGCCTGGTAAACATCCTGCCAATTCGATTGCAACGACTCGTTCGTTTGCTTCCCAAGCTGGAAAAAACACTCGAACCATTGCCACCCCACTTGCCAGCCAAAGGCGAGAAACGAGCGACCGTCGTGCTGCTGACAGGCTGTGTAGCCGACGTCATGTTTCGCAAAACCCACTGGGCGACTGCCCGTGTTCTGCAAGAAAATGGGTGCGATGTGGTCGTGCCGCAAAAGCAATCTTGCTGCGGTGCAATTCATATGCACGCAGGACACAGCGAACCAGCCCGCGAAATGGCGGACAAAAATGTCTCCGCAGTGAACATAGACGAGGTCGATGCAGTTATCACAAATGTCGCAGGTTGCGGATCGATGTTAAAGGACTATGGACATCATTGGGACGATGAGAACACCGAGCAGCGACAAAAATTTGCCGATAAGGTGAAAGACATCAACGAGTTTCTCGACGAACTCGGATTGATACCACCAACCGGCGAAGTCAATACGACGGCGACGTATCACGATGCTTGCCACCTGGCACACGCTCAACAAGTTCGCGAACAGCCTCGCAATTTGCTATCGCAGATCCCCGGGCTACAACTGGTAGACTTGCCCGAGTCAGATTTGTGCTGCGGGGCAGCGGGAACGTACAACCTGACCGAACCCGAGATGGCCGACCGCTTAGGGAAACGTAAAGTCGAAAACATATTGTCGACGAATACGAGAATCGTTATTACCGCGAACGCAGGTTGCTGGCTGCAAATCGCAGCCGAAGCAAGAAAGCACGGGCATGTGCTGACGGTCATGCACCCTATGGACTTGCTGGATCTGAGCTATCGCAACGAACAGCTTGTCTAATCTTCACGTTCCCGAGTTCCTGGAAGCCCAAGAAAAATGCAGGGCTTCCGGGAATTCGCTTAACTCAAAACAAACGTCACGGGTATTTGGCAGGCGGTCCCAATCATATCGCGTCAAGCGATTTGAGGGACCGTAGAGTCAAATGCCCAATTCCGTGAAATCGAAGTAACGGAATTCCTGGCTTAGCAAGCGATTGCTCGGTCATCAAACGTAGCTATTTCCAAGTCGATAAGACGCTCCACCAAACGCTCGACTGTCGGTCGTCGCAATGGTTCTTTGGCGAGCATCTGCATGAGAAGATAGCGAATCTCCCGCGTAATCAACGGATCGAAGTGCCTTGGATCCAGAGATTGAACTTCGCGATGAGCGGCAATGTATTCTTCGTTCGCTAGTTCTCCAAGCGGATGAGATCCTGTTAGCAACTCGAACAAGACGACTCCCAGCGAGTAAACATCGCTTGCGAATCCTTGCTCCATTGATGACCGGTGCAGCGATGAACAATAGAGTTCAGGTGCCGCATATTTGGGCGTTGCCAAGATCATCGTCGGGTCTATCACATCTGTGTTTTCACCGGCTACCTTGCGAGCGAAGCCGAGATCGCAAATCGTAACGTGACCTATGGGAGAGACGATTAAGTTTTCGGGTTTTAGATCGCCATGCAACCAACCACCACTGTGCAGAGCCATCAGACCTTGAGCAGCCTGTCGAACAATCCACAAAGCGCGCGAGTGGGATAGAGTCGTTGAGCGCCGAAGTAGTTCGTCCGCGGTCTGCCCCTTAATAAAGGGAAGCACAACAAACGGCTGCGAGGTATCGATCTGAACGTCCAAAACCGGCACGATGTGTGGATTTGATATTTGCGAGCCAACAAACGATTCACGCTGTAGAATCGAGTTGGCTAATAGATCGCGACTCAGTTCGGGTCGCGGCATCTTGATCGCGTAATCAAAAACGTCATCGGTTTGATGGACCGAGCCAGCTCGAAACACGTTACACCAACGACCGCTTCCGATCAGTTCACGAAGCTTGTAGTTACCAAGGATGCTGGTTGTTGTTGCCGACGTTTTCGAGTGCCCGCGTTTGGACCTTGCGCGCAGACCACCAGCTGGAGGTGCTTGTGTGTTTG
>Ga0115002_10002768_pt1 | contig 22534 bp, 17 predicted proteins | sample ArcticOcean_MG_C_8_FD_89576 | JGI IMG/M metagenome (GOLD analysis project Ga0115002, IMG submission 89576) | Marine microbial communities from western Arctic Ocean - ArcticOcean_MG_CB11_86 | ecosystem: Environmental > Aquatic > Marine > Oceanic | place: Arctic Ocean: Canada Basin | collected... | reverse complement strand
TGCGCGAACGGTGTCGTCGTCCGCCAGAGCGGCGAACGTCTCCTTGAGGACGGTCCGGACTTTGGCGTTCAGGGCATTCAGTTTGTCCGGCCGATTGAGCGTGATGACGGCGATAAAGTCGTCTCGCCTCTCGACCAGAACGGGGGCTTCGTTGGATTCTTGCTCAGTCATGTTGGTTGTGCCTACCACTGGTAAAAGCCACTGCCGCTCTTCTTCCCAAGCTTACCCTCGGCGACCATACGCCGGAGCAGTTCAGGTGGCTCGAACGCGTCTGAATCGAGCGTTTCTTGGAGGTATTCAGCGATGCCGAGGCGAACGTCGAGGCCCACGAGGTCCGTGAGCTTCAGGGGGCCCATAGGGTGTCGGTAGCCCAGCTCCATAGCGGTGTCGATGTCCTCAGGGCTCGCGACGCCCTCTTGGACCATACGGATGGCCTCCATGCCCAGCACGATGCCCAGACGGGAGGACGCGAATCCAGGAGCGTCCTTCACCACGATCGGTTCTTTGCCGAGTCTGCGCGAAAAAGCCACGGCTGCGTCCCTTGTCGCATCCGACGTCTCGGCACCCCACACCACCTCCACCAGCTTCATGATGTGGACGGGGTTGAAGAAGTGCATGCCGACGACACGAGTCGGATCTGCGACGGCTGACGCGATCTGAGCGATGGAAAGAGATGATGTGTTCGACGCGAGAAGGGCGTGATCCGGAGCCGCGGCGTCCACCTCGGAGAAGATCTTTGCCTTTAGCTCCATCGATTCAGGGGCCGCTTCGACGACGAGATCAGCGCCCGTGACGGCCTCCGCGATCAGGGTCGTTGTCGTCAGGCGGTTGAGGACAGCGTCTCGCTCGTTCTCCGTGACCTTCCCGCGATCGATGCCCTTGTTCAGGTTGCCTTCGATGCGGGCTGCTCCGCTGGCAACCGCCTCGTCGTTGATGTCATAGAGCCGAACTGAGCACCCAGCGGCTGCGCAGACCTGTGCGATGCCGTGGCCCATGGTTCCTGCGCCGAGTACCGCGACCGTGTTGATCTCGCTCATGTGCGCTCCCATAACGTCGCGATGCCCTGACCGACCCCGATGCACATCGACGCGAGTCCACGCGATGCTCCTCGGCGTTTCATCTCATGCAGGAGCGTCACAGTGATGCGTGCGCCCGAGCAGCCGACTGGATGGCCCAGTGCGATGGCGCCTCCGTTGACGTTCACCGTCGCAGGGTCGAGTTCCAGCTCGTTCATGCACGGAATGGCCTGCGCGGCGAACGCCTCGTTGAGTTCGGAGATGTCGATGTCGCTGGTGGACCAGCCGGCACGTCCGAGGGCTTTTCGTGTCGCAGGAACAGGCCCAATCCCCATGCGCTGCGGTTCAACGCCTGATACGGCCCCAGACACGATCCGAGCCATGGGCTCCAGGCCCAGTTCACGCCCGCGTTCCGCGGAGACCACTAGGAGGGCTGCAGCCCCATCGTTGATGCCAGATGAGTTGCCGGCAGTCACCGTGCCGTCCTTTTTGAAGACCGGCTGGAGCTTGGCCAACGCTGACTCGGTCGAAGAAGGGCGGGGGTGTTCGTCCGTATCGACGACGACCGGGTCGCCCTTTCGCTGAGGGACACCAACTGGGATGATCTCATCATCGAACCGGCCAGCAGCCACCGCAGCGGCGGCTCGCGCTTGGCTCCCTGCGGCGAACGCATCTTGAGCCTCACGAGTCACACCGAATTCCTCCGCGATGACCTCAGCGGTTTCGCCTAGGCCGATCGTCCATTCGGGGGCGAACGCCGGATTGGGGAAGCGCCAGCCAAGGACTGTGTCGGCGGTCTTCGGGTTCCCCCGGGAGTAGCCCACTTCCGGCTTGAGCATCACGAACGGAGAGCGAGACATGCTCTCCACGCCGCCTGCCACGAAGAGGTCTCCCTGGCCTGCGGCGATCGCGTGACACGCGGACATCACGGCCTGCATTCCGGACCCGCACAGACGGTTGATCGTCTGACCGGGCACGGTCACGGGAAGGCCCGCCCGGAGCAGCGCCATGCGGGCCACGTTCCGGTTGTCTTCGCCTGCCTGATTGATGCACCCCAAGAGCACGTCGTCGATCGCGTCAGGATCGACATCGTTCCGAGCCATGAGCGCTTCAATGGTCAGAGCTGCAAGGTCGTCAGGCCGCACCTTGGCCAACCCGCCGCCGTGCCTCCCAATGGGGGTCCGAACACCGTCTACGATCCATGCTTCACGCATCTGCTTGTCCTAGTCGAGCGAAACCCACACGCTCTTCACTTGAGTGTACTTCTCGAGCGCCGATTCGAAACCCAAGTCGCGCCCGAATCCGCTCTTCTTGAATCCACCGAACGGCATTGCAGCGTCATACTGATTGTAGGTGTTCACCCACACGGTGCCCGCCTTGATCGCGGCTGCCACGCGATGAGCCTTCCCAACGTCCCGTGTCCAGACGCCTGCCGCTAGACCATAAATGGTGTCGTTGGCCTTGGCCACGGCGTCCGCTTCGTCTTCGAAGGGGATCACGGCCATCACAGGCCCGAAGATCTCTTCCTGAGCAATGCGCATACCGGGATCGACGTCTGCGAATACCGTGGCAGTCACAAAATTGCCCTTCCCGTCGACGGTCGATCGTTCGCCGCCGGTGAGGAGGCGTGCACCCTCTGCCTTACCCGCATCGACATACTCCATTACACGATCCAGCTGAGCTTCACTGACGATCGCGCCGATGCGAGTCGACTTCTCCATCGGGTCACCGATGGTCATGCGTTCGGCGTTCGACTTCAGAGCTTCGAGGAAGTCATCGTAGACCGACCGTTGTACCAAGACGCGGGAGCCGGCCGCGCACACCTCGCCCTTCCCATAGAAGATGCCCTGGGTTGCTCCCTTCGCCGCGGCTTTCAGGTCCGCGTCGGCGAAGATCACGTTGGGCGACTTACCGCCGAGTTCGAGCGAGATCTTCTTCAGCGTATCGGCCGACTCGCGCATGATGATCTTGCCCACCTCGGTAGACCCCGTGAACGCGATCGCATCCACGCCGGGGTGCCGAACGAGTGCAGCCCCAGCCGTCTCGCCGAAGCCCGGCACGACATTGAGCACGCCTTCAGGGAAGCCGACCTCAGCCGCGAGTTCCGCGAGCCGGAGCACAGTGAGTGGAGTTTCCTCGGCCGGCTTGAGCACCACCGCGTTCCCAGTCGCCAACGCGGGCGCGATTTTCCAGCTCGCCATCAGCAGGGGGAAGTTCCAGGGGGTGATGCACCCGACAACACCGACGGGCTCTCTCAACGTGTAGTTGAGGTGGTTTCCCTTTACCGGGACGGTCGTGCCCTGAACCTTGTCCGCGATGCCCGCGAGGTAGCGGTAGATCTCGACCACGAGCGGTAGGTCGGCGTATCTCGATTCGAAGAACGGCTTCCCGTTGTCCTGCGTCTCGAGCGTCGCGAGTTCATCGATGTTGGCTTCGATCGCATCCGCGAGCTTCCACATCAGATGGGACCGCTTGTGCGGGTTCATGCCGGTCCACTTCGGGTTCGCCATCGCCGCCTGCGCAGCAGCCACCGCTTGATCGATATCAGCGGCATCACCCTCGGCGACATTGGTGATGACTTCACCCGTGGCGGGATTGATCGACTCGAAGGACGCACCGGACGCGGCGTCGGCCCATTCGTTCCCGATCCACAGACGGTTCCGGACGGATGCACTCATTGGTCTTCATCTCATGAATGGAAACGGGGTCCGGCACGTCGTCCGGACCCCGCTCGTTCGTCAGCACAACGTGAGGTCTTACTTCCCCTCGAACTCCGCCGTGCGCTTCTCGATGTAAGCGGAGAGGCCTTCCTTCGCGTCGCTGCTCGCGAAGAGCTGGGCCTGCAACTCGCGCTCGAGCGCGAGGGCCAACTCAAAGGGCAACTCGGCACCGGTCTGGACGGACCTTTTGATGAGCCCGACAGCTTTCGTCGCCTTTCCGGGGGTGCGGAACTGGCCGGCGTATTCCAGGACTTGAGCGAGGAACGAGTCTCTGTCCTCGGACTCGTAGATCTCGTTCACGATCCCAAAGTCATGAGCCTTGTCGAAGCCGTAGACCGAACCTTCAGCCATCATCTGGATCGCGCGGGACTTCCCGACGATGCGGACCAGGCGCTGCGTACCACCCGTACCGGGCAACACGCCGAGCGCGACCTCAGGGAGGCCCACCTTACCCGAGTCCTTCCGAGCGATGCGGATGTCTGCGGCCATTGCGATTTCGAGGCCACCACCCACGGTGTGTCCGTTGAGCGCCGCGATGACGAGCTTCGGAGTCTGCTCGAGGCGGTTGAGCGTCTCGTTGGCGTGCAGACAGAAGCAGTACTTCCAGTCCGGGTCGGCCTCGGCGAGCATCCCGATGTTGGCTCCGGCGCAAAAGAACTTCTCGCCTTTACCGGTGATGACGATGACCTCGACCTCTTTGTCGAAGCGTGCCCGGACAATGCATTCGTCCAGCTGGCGCATCATCTCGTGCGTGTAGGTGTTTGCAGGGGGATCGTCGAGCGTGAAGATCGCGATCTTATCCTGGACTTCGTATTGGACCAGTACCTTCTCGGACATCAGGACTTCCTTGAGATATTGGAGCGTGTGCGACCCGTTTCGGGCCGCCCCGTATACACATTGATTGGAGGGGGTTCCGTGTGAGAGTGGGTCGCGAGAGGGACTTCGGCGACCAGCTGACACAAATTCCTCCAGGGGAACGTTACCCGAGCTCTGCCACGCCGGTCAAGCGAGGGTGGCGGCCCCGGGGCAGGTGGTACGAAGTTCCTCCCGTGACGTCTGGGGATCCGGACCGTATCGGGAAGTATTTCCAGGCATGATCCGTACTTGGGATATGATCCAGATCGTCCGGATCGTCCCGCTGATTTGCCCCGCTCTGGTGAGCCCGGCCTCGACCGATTCGAGCCGAAGGAACTGCGATGAACCGTCGACAAAAGGTGTACGCACTTGTACTGGCCGTGGTCATCGGTCCGCTCGCGACGCCGATGCCCGCTCAGGACCCGGTCACCGTCTATCGCGTGCCCGTGACGGGGGTCATTGAACTAGGGGTCGCTCCTTACATCGAACGTGCGCTTCATGAAGCAGCCGAGATGGGGGCTGTCGCCGTCGTGTTGGACATCGACACGCCGGGCGGACGCGTCGACGCCGCTGAGCGCATTTCGGATGCTCTCGCGGATTCGGAAGTACCTGTCTACGCTCTCGTGAATCGACGGGCGTTTTCCGCAGGTGCGCTGATCGCGCTTTCCACGGACGGCGTGTATATGCGTCCGGGCTCGGTAATGGGCGCCGCTACGCCGGTCGATGGGTCAGGGCAGAAGGCCCCGGAGAAGATCGTCTCGGCCATGCGGAGTGAGATGCGGGCTTTGGCTGAAGCGCGTGGGTTGGATCCTCAAGTCGCGGCCGCAATGGTGGATGAGGACATAGCGATCGAAGGTATCGTCGAAGAAGGAAAGCTCCTTACGCTCACCACGGAGGAGGCCGTCCGGATCGACTACGCGCAGCAGATCGAAGACCTGGACGCACTCCTGGCCGACCTCGGCTACGCGAACGCCACGATCGTCACGACAGAGGTCAACTGGGCGGAGCAGATCGTTCGCTTCTTCTCACACCCGGTCGTTGCGCCCTTCCTGTTGTCTCTTGGCTTCTTAGGGCTGATCGCCGAAATCAAGACGCCGGCCTTCGGGATGGCCGGAGCCGCAGGCCTCTTATCGCTCAGCCTTTTCTTCGGGTCCCACCTCATCGTGGGCCTTGCGGGGTTGGAAGAAATTCTCGTCTTTGCGGGAGGCATCCTCTTCCTTGGATTGGAGATCCTAATCGTTCCCGGTTTCGGTTTGTTCGGGTTGGTGGGTATTTTGGCAGTACTGGGCGGTCTCTACATGAGCCTTCTCGGCTCGGTCCCCACAACGCCGGACTTCACGCAGGCGGGTATGGTACTCACGACATCGGCTTTGCTCATCCTGGTCTCCGCATGGGTCCTCGTGCGCACGCTTCCGCGCAGCTCACGCTTCGCGAAGAGCGGGATCTTCCTCTTCCAACGGACCGACCGCGCGCTTGGGTACGAGTCTGCTGAGGTACGCGCCGATCTCGTTGGCCAAGAAGGGAAGGCCATCACCGACTTGCGGCCGTCCGGTACCGCGCTCTTCGGCGATGAGCGCATCGACGTAGTATCCGAGTCGGAGTGGATTACCGAAGGGACTCCGGTGCGGGTTATCAGCGCCGAGGGGTACCGACACATTGTTAGATCCGTCACCGTCGACAAGCTCGAAGATGCTTGAGGCGGACACACATACAGCTTTGAGGCACCGTCATGGGTAACGAGTTACTCGCGTTCCAAGCATTTCTGATTCTCGCCGGGATTATTGGCGTTTCGGTCGTCTTGTGGGCGATCCCGGTTCGACTATGGATCGAAGCTATTTCGGCCGGTGTGGAGGTCAGTATCGGTACGCTCGTGGGAATGCGTCTGAGAAAGGTCTCGCCGCCTGCCGTGGTGCGGCCGCTCATCACGGCCACCAAGGCTGGCCTGGATCTGGACATCGACGCGCTCGAAGCACACTACATGGCCGGGGGTCGTGTGGATCGCGTCGTCGGCGCGCTGATCTCGGCCGACAAGGCATCTATCGAGTTGGCCTTCAACCAGGCCGCCGCAATCGACCTGGCGGGACGCGATGTCTTTGAAGCCGTTCAGGTGTCGGTCAACCCCAAGGTCATCAACACGCCCAAGGTCGCCGCCATGGCGAAGGACGGCATTCAGTTGATCGCAATCGCGCGTGTCACCGTGCGAGCCAACATCAACCGACTTGTCGGTGGTGCCGGTGAGGAGACCATTCTCGCTCGGGTCGGTGAGGGTATCGTGTCGACGATCGGTTCCGCAGCGTCGCATAAGGCCGTGCTGGAGAACCCCGACGCGATTTCCAAGACCGTTCTGGCGAAGGGGCTGGATTCCGGCACCGCGTTCGAGATCCTCTCCATCGATATCGCCGACGTCGACGTCGGGAAGAACATCGGTGCCGAGCTCCAGACGGATCAGGCCGAGGCCGACAAGCGTGTCGCCCAGGCGCGGGCTGAGGAGCGGCGTGCGATGGCCGTGGCGAAGGAGCAAGAGATGAAAGCGCTCGTAGTCGAAATGAAGGCTGAGGTCGTGAAAGCCGAGGCTCAGGTGCCGCTCGCGCTCGCCGATGCCTTCCGCTCTGGGAACCTGGGTGTCATGGACTACATGAAGTACCACAACGTCCAGGCTGATACCGCGATGAGGCAGGCGATCGCGGGTCCGGACGATTCACCGGTCGAGGATCTTGAGTAGGGAAGCCGCCGCATGGATGAGCTGATCTTCTTCGGCGTGATCATCGCCTTTTCGATCCTGGATTCGATCCTTCGTGGAAAGAAGAAAAGGCAGAAGGGCTCAGACGGTCTTCCCGTCCCAGAAGCGCAGGAATGGGAGCCGGCCGAGGTCGAGGCGTACCTGCCTACGTACGATGAAGAGCCGTCGTACGATGATGAGCAGCGCGTGAGCGGACTCGAAGCGCTTCAGCAGCACGCTGAACCGACGCCACGGTCACCGGGGGTCGCCATTCCCAAGGACATCTGGGAGGAGATCACTGCTTTGGCCGGTGGGCGTTTGCCCGTCGAACAGGCTTCGGAGCCTTCGGTCACTCTACCGGTTGTGGTGGAGCCCGAGCTGCCGGTCGACCCGCGTGAGGCGGAACGGGCGCTGAGACGGGCGCCTCGGGAGTTGCCGGTCCGCCGGGCGGAGAGGGCCGTTGGGCGGACCGGAGAGCACCGTGTGCACACTTCGCACAGGGGATATGGATCCGATCCATCTACCCGGGCGCCGTCGGAACAGGACGACTTAGGTGCGCACGCCGAGACGCTGAGCCGGGATGCGGCGAGCGCCCGTGCCCTCTTGAATAGCCATGACAAGCACTCGCTTCGCCAGGCAATCATCTTGCAAGAACTGCTGGGGCCACCCGCGGCCTACCGCGAGTAGCCCCAGGCGGTGGCTACATCTCGCCGCGCGCCATCTTCCTGAGCACCGTCTGTAGGATCCCACCGTTGGTGTAGTACTCGACGTCAACATCGGAATCGAGGCGCACTTTGGCTTGGAACGTCGTCTCTGTTCCGTCTTCGGCTGTTGCTACGACAGCAACGCTGCAGCCTGGCTCGAGGCCGTCCGCTACTCCAGAGATATCGAAGGTCTCGCGTCCTGAGAGACCCAACGAGTCGGCGGTCTGGCCGTCCGAGTACTCGAGCGGAAGAACACCCATGCCTACCAGGTTGCTCCGGTGGATACGCTCGAAGCTCTCTGCGATCACTGCCTTCACGCCCAGCAGGATCGTGCCCTTTGCGGCCCAGTCACGCGATGACCCCGTGCCGTACTCCTGGCCTGCCAGGACGACGAGCGGTGTGCCCGCTTCCTGATAACGCATGGACGCGTCGTAGATGGGGATCTCTTCGCCGGTTGGGAAGTGCATCGTGTAGCCGCCCTCCGTGCCATTCAATAGGAGGTTTTTGATGCGGACGTTCCCGAACGTGCCTCGCATCATGACTTCGTGGTTCCCTCGACGAGAGCCGAAGGTGTTGAAGTCCTTCACTTCCACGCCGTGCTCGCGCAGGTACGTCCCCGCGGGTTCGGCCTTGGGAATCGCGCCGGCCGGTGAGATGTGGTCTGTCGTGACAGACTGGCCCATCATCGCGAGGACTCGGGCACCCTTCACGTCCTGCAGTGCCGGTACGTCGAGCGACATGCCTTCAAAGAAAGGAGGGTTCCGGACGTACGTGGAGTCCGGATCCCACTCGTAGAGGCTGCTCTCTTCTGGCAGCGGCAATGCCTGCCAGTTCTCGTCGCCGGTCGAGACGACGCTGTAGCGCTCAGTGAACATTTCCGGCTTGAGCGCGGATGCGACCGTCTCCTTTACCTCAGCTGGCGTTGGCCAGATGTCGGCGAGGAATACCGGTTCGCCGTCCGTGCCGTGACCGAGTGGTTCGTTGTAAAGGTCGATATCCATCCGACCAGCGATCGCATAGGCGACTACGAGTCCTGGCGAGGCCAGGTAGTTGGCGCGCACCAGCGGGTGAATGCGGGCTTCGAAGTTCCGATTCCCGCTCAGCACGGAGGACACAACGAGACCATTGGCTTCGATGGCTTCGTGGATCTTCTCCGGAAGCGGGCCGCTGTTTCCGATGCACGTCATGCAGCCGTAGCCGACGACGTGGAAGCGGAGCTTCTCGAGGTAGGGCAGCAGTCCTGCCTGAGTCAGGTAGTCGGTCACAACGCCACTACCCGGCGCCAGAGCGGTCTTGACCCAAGGCTTCACGTCCAGGCCCTTCTCCACCGCCCTCTTGGCAAGGATGCCGGCCCCGACCATGACGGACGGGTTCGACGTGTTGGTGCAGCTCGTAATCGATGCGATGACGATGGTGCCGTCCCCGATCTCGTAGCTCTCACCGTCGGCTTCTACGGTGCACGCGCGTCCTGGTGCCGCCTGAGCGACTGCGACAGACCGCTCGGCTTCACCCTCACCGTCCCAGCTCTCACCGGGACCCTCGCCACCCTCTGCGCCAACCACGGCCGCGTCAGGCAGTTCGAATCCGGCCGGCACGAGCGCCGGCAGGTCCTTCTCGAATTGTGACCGCATGTCCGCCATGCGAATCCGGTCTTGCGGGCGTTTCGGCCCGGCGAGACTCGGCTCTACGGTGGAGAGGTCCAGTTCGAGCGTGGACGTGAACTGTGGATCCGGCGTCTCGTCTGTGCGGAAGATGCCGAGTTCCTTTGTGATTGTCTCAACCCGCGAAACCAAGCCTTCTGAGCGACCCGTACCGCGCAGGTACTCGAGCGAGGACGCGTCCACCGGGAAGAAGCCGATCGTCGCTCCGTATTCCGGCGACATGTTCGCGAGTGTCGCCTTGTCGGGAAGCGTGAGGTTGCTGAGCCCAGCTCCGTAGTACTCGACGAAGCGGCCTACGACGCCGTGCGAGCGAAGCAGCTCGGTCACGCGTAGGACCAGATCAGTCGCGGTCGCGCCCTCCGGGAGCGTGCCGGTGAGCTTCATGCCAACGACTTCAGGCAGGAGCATGTAGTAGGGCTGACCCAGGACCACCGCTTCTGCTTCAATCCCGCCCACGCCCCAACCCACGACACCGAGTCCGTTGATCATGGTCGTGTGTGAGTCGGTACCCACCAGGGTGTCCGGGTAGGCCAGGTACGTGCCCTCATGCTCACGACGGTGAATCACCGACGCGAGATATTCGAGGTTCACCTGGTGAACGATTCCGGTGCCAGGAGGCACCACAGAGAAGTTCTCGAATGCTTCACCGGCCCAACGCAGGAGCGCGTAGCGTTCGCGGTTCCGCTCGAACTCGCGCTCGACGTTCAGACGGAAGGCGTCGTGGAAGCCCGCGTAGTCCACTTGCACGGAGTGGTCGATGACCAAGTCCGCCGGAACGACAGGGTTGATGCGCTGCGGGTCGCCCCCGAGTGCCTTGAGGCCATCACGCATGGCTGCCAGGTCAACAACCGCGGGTACACCGGTGAAGTCCTGAAGCACAACTCGCGTCGGCATGAATGGTACGTCGGCGCCTGAGTTGGTCGGCGACCAATTGGCGACGGCGCGCACGTGGTCTTGCGAGACGTAACTACCACCGGCGTGCCGGAGGGCGTTCTCGAGCAGGATGCGGATGGAGAAGGGAAGGCGGTCGAGAGAGTCGACAATGCCGTCCTCCTCGAGTTTCCCAATTCGATAGAAAGACGTCGGCCCCTCGGGGAGGTCGACCGTAGTAAGCGCCCCAAAGGGGTCGATCCTAGGGTCAGCCAAGTTGACTCCTGGTTCGTTCGTTGATCGGCTACGAAGACCAATATGATGGTCGAAGTCCTGTGCGATGTCAGGGCCAGGCCGACGTCCAGCTGATTGTGCTCCGTTAGCCCCGTGTTCTCGCGTGCCCGTGGCGCATCGCCGCAGCGGCGCATCCCAAGGCCACACCCCCGAGCATCGACCAGTAAACGAGCAACGTTCGCATGTCAGCGCCCCCCGCCCAGGACACGGCGGGGGAGAGCATTGCCACGACGCTGACGATGAGTCCACACGTGTGTCCAACCACACCACCGAAGAAGAGGCGCTTGGCCAGGCGAGTGCGGTATCGGAGGCGATGGCCCACGCTGAGGAGCACGATCGGCGCGCCGAACAGGCCCGCCACGAGTGCGAGCTGGTGCATTAGCCGGCCCTCACGCGAGGGTACAGCCACAACCAATAGCCAGATATCAGCGCGAGCAGGAGGAAGAGCGCCCCTGCATCACTGAGAAGTGTCCACAAGTCGCCGAAGATCTCGCCCGAGTGGAGCTTCTCGAGGAAGACGTCGTTCCGTTCACCAATGCCGAGCACTGTGCCCGTCGTCAGGTCGAGCGTGACCTCGGTGACGGCGGAGTCATCGAAGCGGACCTTGATCAGACCGTCTTCTGGCCGCACGTCCATCCGGCCGACACCGGCCGCAGCGACTTCGGTTCCCGCAGCCGCTTTTGCCGCGCGCACGAGGGCGCTCAAGGAAAGTGCCTCGCTGAGTTCGCGAGGCGTGGCATTGGATGCCTCGGGCATCAAGCCGAGCGTGCGCTTGTGGTTCAGCATCACCCCAGTGACGGATACGACGAGTAGAATCCCACTCGCTAAAACGCCGAGCCACAAATGGCTGTAGAACATCCAGCGTGCCAATCTTCGTGCCCTGGCCATCGACTTCCTTTTCGGTGGGGTAAGGCGGAGGGTAGAGAGCCCCTACCGGTAGACGTGACAGCCAGCCCCCGAGTCCTGTTGTATTCCCTGGCGGCACACAGGTCCCCGCGAATGCGGTTGCCTATCTTGGAGAAGGTGTAAGATTGTTTGTCTCACGCACATTGCCGGGGTGGCGGAACGGTAGACGCGGCGGCCTCAAAAGCCGCTGTCCGCAAGGACATGCGGGTTCGATTCCCGCCCCCGGTATAACAGAAGGAGTCTCGGATCTCAGTTAGGTCCGAGGCTCCTTTTGTGTTGTAGCGGGTCCAACACCCGCCGCACCGTGAAGGCTCAGCGTTCTCGGGGTGGTGTTCGGCCTGCAGGGGAATTGCTCGCACCTAGCCGCCGTTTGTACGACAGGCAGCGGATCGCTGATAATGCATCCTCGTACGCCCACAGGGCACGGAGAGGAGACCTTGGATTCAAGCGGGATTCATCCGCGGTCCAAATGTGATGCACCGGACGACGCGTCCCCTTGGGACGGCTGCACCGCGTCGGTATAATAAATGGCTAATAAGCTAGATAGACGCCGAGTAAGCTCGGCCCTGTAGGAGGCACCATGTCAGAAGACGGAAACGAGGGGAACAACACCCTCTCGATCCGAGACAACCGGACCGGAAAGAACTACGAAGTCGACATTCAGAGCGGTGACGTGATCCGAGCCATGGATCTGCGCCAGATTAAGGTCGACGAGTCCGATTTCGGGATGATGTCTTACGATCCTGGATATACGAACACTGCCTCGACGCGCAGTTCGGTCACGTACATCGACGGAGGGAAGGGCATCCTCCGGTATCGTGGCTACCCGATCGAGCAGCTCGCCGAGCGTAGCACGCACCTCGAGGTGTCGTACCTGCTCCTGAAGGGAGAGCTCCCGACTCAGAGCGAGTTGGACAGCTTTGTTCACGAAGTGACGTTCCACACGTACGTCCACGAGAACATCACCGACCTTCTGTCGGGCTTCCGGTACGATGCCCATGCCATGAGCATGGTCATGAGTGCCGTGACTGCTCTTTCGACCTTCTATCCTGAAGCCCGGGACATTGAAGATCCGGAGAATCGTTGGCGTCAGATCATTCGCTTGGTGGCGAAGATGCCAACGCTTGCGGCCTACGCGTATCGTCATCACCGGGGGCTGCCCTTCGTCTACCCGGAAAACGAGCTCTCGTACACGGCGAACCTGCTGAACATGCTGTTCCGCATCGGTACTCGTGAATACAAGCCAAACCCGGTCCTGGAGAGGGCGCTGGATGTTCTCTTCATTCTGCATGCGGATCACGAGCAGAACTGCTCTGCGACCGCGATGCGGGTGATTGGCTCGTCGCACGCGGATCCATATTCGGCGCTAGGTGGGGCAATGGGCGCTCTGTACGGCCCGCTTCACGGTGGGGCGAACGAGGCGGTTCTGCGCATGCTCCGTCGGATTGGGAGTGTCGAGAACATCCCAGCCTTCATGGAAGGCGTGAAGAACCGCGAAGAGCGCCTCATGGGCTTCGGCCACAGGGTCTACAAAGCGTATGATCCGCGGGCCAGCATCATCAAGCGCACAGCTGATGAAGTATTTGAGGTGACGGGCCGTAACCCGATGCTGGACATCGCGTTAGAGCTTGAGAGGATCGCGCTGAATGAGGACTTCTTCATCGAGAGGAATCTCTACCCCAACGTCGACTTCTACTCGGGGATCATCTATCAAGCGATGGGCTTCCCGGTCGAGCTCTTCCCGGTACTGTTCGCGATTCCGCGGACCGTCGGGTGGCTGGCACAGTGGCAGGAGCATCTGAGCGATCCGGAGCAACGGATTGCGCGTCCACGCCAAATCTTCACCGGCAGCGACGAGCGGGACTTCGTTTCACTCGATCAGCGTGGCTGAAACGGCTGACCGTTTTTGAAGTCTGTAGTGAGAGGGCGTCCGCGAGCGGGCGCCCTCTTTCGTATCTGATATCCAAAGGAAGTCGAGGCATGGGCCAACCAACCTGCATTGATCTCAACCATCTGGAGCTCGAGGGTGCCATCGCCTGTTACTTGGTCGATGCCGAAGAGCCCACGATCGTGGACCCAGGCCCCACAATGTGTTTAGAGCTCTTGGTCGACGAGCTGGCCTCGCGAGGAGTGGGCCCGAACGACCTTCAACACGTTCTCTTGACCCACATTCACCTTGATCACGCGGGCTCATGCGGGCACCTGGTCGAGATCTTCCCCAATGCGACCGTGCATGTTCATGAGGACGGCGCGTCATACATGGTGGATCCGGAGCGGCTCGTGTCGAGCACACGTCGGACCTTCGGCGATGCGCACGACAGGTTGTGGGGTGAGATGAAGGGGGTGCCTGCCGATAGGATCGCGGCTTGGAGGCCGGGAGATTCGGGTGCATGGGCGGGAATCCGGCCGATTCCCACTCCCGGACATATCGCGCACCACCTGGCGTATTTGGATGAGCGAGATGGCACTCTGTTCGCCGGTGATTCAATGGGGATCGTGCTCTCTGGAGGCCCAACGCACCCGGCGACACCTCCACCGTCGGTTGATTTGAGGGCTTGGGAGGGAACTCTCGTAGAGATCGGAGTGATTGGTCCGGAGCGATTCGGCGCCACGCATTTCGGGATTCACGAGGGCGTGGATGCACGACGAGAACAGATGCAGTCGCGCTTGGCTGCCCTCGAGGCGCGGGTGAGGGTGGCATTGGCCAAGGACGACACGTCGGACGCCGAGCGGTTCAACGATGAAGTGATGGAAGAATTGGTGCCCTACATGGGAGAAGACCGTGTGACTCGGTACTTCGACATGTTCTCGGCAGCGACGGATTGGGCTGGCGTGGCGTTTTACTTGAAACGGAATTCCTGAGGCGGTTCGGGCGCGAGTTGCGGACCTCCCCTTTGAAGATCGGAGAAACATCGATGGTTCGAGTCCCCTCGATTGTAGGTGCGGGCCTGTTTGCGGCGCTTCTAGTGACCGCACTTCCGGGCCAGTCTGCGGCACAGACTGGCGAGACGCGCGTTCGGCGACCGATTCCGGCCCCGATCGTACTCCCGGCCAACTACCAGCAGGCTATGGAGCGCGGCTGGCGGAGCGAGGACGGGAGCCCTGGCCATGCATACTGGCAGCAGGGCATCACATACGACCTCACGGCTCGGCTCGACCCTGAGACAGGTAAGGTCACCGGCACCGTGGCGATCGAATACGCGAACAATGCGCCCGCGAGGTATCCCACGCTGTGGCTCCACCTGCACCAGAACCTCCACAAGGAGGGTGCCCCACGGAACGCATCCCAAGAAATCACGGGCGGCATGACCCTGACTTCGGTGTCGGTGGATGGTGAGATGATGGAGGAAGTCGAGCTGAGCGATGAGCCCGGATACGAAATCGACGGATCCCTCATGCAGATTCGGCCTGAGCTCCAAATCGAACAGGATGACACGCTGGATCTCGAAATCGAGTTCGAGTTCATCGTTCCCCAGAACGGATCCGGCCGGATGGGCCATTCTGACCGCGAGATGTACTTCATCGCCTACTGGTTCCCGAAGATGGCGATGCTGGACGATCTCCGTCTCTGGGATGCGCAGCCGTACCTGGGTTCGTCGGAGTTCTACGACGGCTTCGCCAACTACACGGCGGAAATCTCTGTTCCTGATGGTTGGACGGTTATGGCGACGGGAGATTTGACGAATCCGGACGAAGTATTCTCGCCGATCACGCTCGAACGATTGGCTGAAGCGTCTACTTCGGACGAACTCGTGACGGTTGCTGGCCAGGCGGAGCGAGACGCGGGCACGGTGACGGCCTCCGGGACGGATGGGTGGCTCACCTACCGCTTCGAGGCGGATAACGTCCGTGACTTCACTTGGACGACCTCGAACATGCAGCAGTGGAACGCGACTTCGGCTCTCGTACCTGATCGGGACGAAGACGGGACCGATGATCGAGTGATGATCCATTCGTTTTGGCGTCCCGAACGTGCTCCCCTATGGGCCGAGCAGTGGTTGTACGGGAAACAGTCGATCGAGCACCATTCTGTGCGGACCGGCTTTGCTTACCCGTGGCCGCATATGACGTCCGTGGAAGGCGCCGACATCATCGATGGCGGGATGGAATTCCCCATGCTGACGCTCATCGGGCCCTACGAAGACAGTGAAGCTCAGGCCTTGTTCAGCGTGACCTCGCACGAGCTAGGCCATATGTGGGTGCCGATGATCGTGGGTTCGAACGAGAAACGTCATGCATGGATGGATGAAGGGTCGACGACCTTCCTCGAGGACGAGAGCAAGATGGAGCTCTGGCCTGGTGTTGATCATCATCGGGTCGAGGCGGCCAACTACATCCAGGTAGCGGCGCTCGGGCTCGAGCAAAGCATGATGAGGCATGGCGACTGGTATGAGCCGGGCCCGGGCTATGGCACCGCTTCGTATCCGAAGCCCGCCACGCTCATGGCCGCGTTGCGCGAGCTCATCGGTGCAGAAACCTGGGATGAGGCCTACCAGGCGTTTATTTCCGAGTGGGCGTACAAACACCCGACCCCATGGGACTTCTTCTCGACGTTCGAGCGGTTCGCTGAACAGGACCTCGATTGGTTTTGGACGTCGTACTACTTCGAAACGTGGACGCTGGACCACGCCGTGGGCGATGTCGATGGCCACACGGGTGGCGGAGCAACCGTGACGATCGAAGACCGTGGCTTCGCACCGTTCCCAGCCAAAGTGAGTATTCGCACGACGAATGGAGGCACGATCTTGCACGACGTGCCTGTGGATCACTGGTTGAATGGGAATACGAGTTACGACATCGAGGTGCCGGCGAGCGCTGGGTCGGTGACACGGGTGGAGATCAACTCTCGTGGTTATGCGCCTGATGTGAATCGGCGGAATAACATCTGGCCGCGAGGCTAGTTGGTGTTGGTGGGGCGGCCCCGAAGGAATCGTTTCTTTTCGGGGCCGCTCGCCTAACTGCCGTCGGCGGCTTCGGGGCTCGCTAAGCGACGGCGCGCGTCGGGTTCGTCGAATCTTAATTTCCGAGCGCTGCGCGCCGTCGATTACCCCGAAAAGAAACGATTCCTTCGGGTCGCCCCAGCACTCTTGGTCACAACATCCGACGGAGGCTGGCCTTTCATCGCTTCGGCGCTGGCGCGACCCGTATACCTCCGTGCCCCTGGGTCCTCGGCGTCTTAGGCCTGCCAGGGTGCCACAGGGGGCCCTGACGAAGACCTCATCCATGCCGTAGAAGGTCTGGCGGCGTGGGACTAGCGTTTCTGCGCCTTCGGTGGCCTTGATCGCCTCGTCTAGGTCATCGACCTCTACGAATACGGAGGCATGATCCCCTTCGTCGTCCCAAGAATCAACCCAGGCACCCCAAAACCACCCCATCACACTGAGTTCTGGGGGAAATCAACTCGATGAAAGGCCCCAAAGCCCCAATCGTGCCACCAAATGTGCCGGCGGGAGCCGCGGTGACGGGCCTTGAAGAGGTATCGAAGCTCCGCTTCGCATAGCGAGCGACAGAGAAGTAAGAACCCCCGAAAAAGCCACCAAACCCCCCACAGACCCCAAACCGCGCAAGCGACCTCTTCAATGCGCGTCACCGCAGCTCCCACCGCAACATCCCATCTACCTCCAGCTCTTAGTGCCAGGAGCGTGCTGCCGAAGCGCTGTCAGGTAGCTGAACGGTGTCGGACCCTTCTGGTCCGGGTCCGCCCAGGTGTCCATAACAGGGGGCAGGGCACCCGGAAGTTCTTCGATGTCCGACTCGGGGCCTTCGTGGACCATCGAAAGGCCGTTTTCCACATTCTCTGAAGTAGTGAGCCCAGCACCCTCCCTGGAGGTTTCGTAAGTACGCGAAAGTCCCCGGCGCCGTATGGGAGTTCCGGGTACTCGGAGAGCCTCCACTTCGTAGGCGATCACGTTGAGGGTTCCGCCATCTTTTTGGAGTTTTCCACGTACCGAAAGGAAGGGCTCCATACGCACTTGATTGCGGTCTCTTTTGTAGATATCAGGCTTCACAATCACGTTTATAGGACCGTACTCATCTTCCATCAGGACAAAGACATAGCCATTTGCAGTTCCAGGCCTTTGGCGTGTGGTTACGAGCCCCGCAACACGAACCGTGCTGCCCTGCCTGAGGTGTGGAAGCCGGTCCGAAGTAACGGTCCCAGCCGGTAATGAAGATTTGATCAGTGTGAGCGGGTGGAGGTCGGCACTGAAGCGCATAATGCGGTACTCGGCGACCATTTGGTCTGTAGGGTTCAATGCCGGAAACGCCAGGCTCGCATAGGGGTCCGCGAGGGCTAATTCAGTCTGTGCATGGTCGTCTCGGCCTCCGGTGCGGTCATTGTCGGTCTCGGGGCCGAGCCAAAGGCCTGCTTGCCACAACAATTCGCGCCTGGTCATACCGAATTCTTCGAATCCGCCCACCCAAATGAGGTTTTCGATGGCTGGCCGCTTGAGCGAAGCTGGTGTTCGGCGCAGAAAATCCGGCAAAGACATGTAGGGGCCTCGTTTGTCGCGCTCTTCCACGATCCGTGTGGCGATGTCGGCGCCCCAATTCCGCACGAAACCGAGCCCGATGCGCAAATCGTCACCTTCCGCCGCGCACTCGACCTGGCTGCGGTTGATATGGGGCAGCATCGTCTTGATGCCGTTCCGGCGTGCATCTCGGCCCAGGGCATCCAGCGAGTAGAAGCCCATGGGTTGGTTGTTGAAGAGCCCCACATAGAACTCGACGGGGTAATAATGGCGTAACCACGCGGATTGGTAGGCCAGGAGGCCGAACGCTGCAGCATGTGATTTCGGGAACCCGAACTCTGAAAAAGCCGTGACTTGCTGAAAGATCTCTCGAGCCGTGGTGTCATCGACCCCATTTGCTGCTGCACCGTCCCGAAACTCCTCCCAATGGGCTACCAGAGCCTCTTTGGAGCGTTTCCGGCTCATCGCGCGCCTCAGGGACTCGGCCTGACCGTCCGAAAAGCCTGCCAATGCTTGGCAAACGGTCAAAACCTGGTCCTGGAAGATGATGACGCCCAGCGTCTCCCCGAGCGGCTCTTCGAGGAGCGGATGCGGGTAGGGGATCTCATAGTTGGGATTCTCTCTGAGCATCTCCCGGCGCCGGACATAGGGGTTCACGGCGCCACCCACGATGGGCCCGGGGCGGACAATGGCGACCTGAACCGCCAAATCCTCGAGATTCCGCGGTCTGGTGCGCCTCAGCATCTGGATTTGGGCTCGAGATTCGACCTGAAAGAGCCCCACGGTGTCTCCAGAACAGACCCGATCGTAGATGACCTCGTCTTCGAAGTCGATTCGGGACAAATCAGGCGCTTCTCCATGCCGATCCGCGATCAGATCGATGCTCTCCTCGATGAGCGACAACATGCCGAGCGCGAGGAAGTCGATCTTGATAAAACCCGCGTCCTCACACGAGTCTTTGTCCCATTGGCACAACACGCGGCCTTCCCAGGCAGCGGGCTCGAGCGGGACAATTTCCACGAGCGGACGGCTGGAAATGATCATTCCGCCCACATGCTGCGAGATATGGCGGGGCAGGCCGGCTACGTCTTCGGCCAATTCGCCCAAAAGCTTCCAAAGCTGAGCGTCCGCGCGCTCTTTGAACTCGGGAAGTGAGGCGATTTCGTCGGCCAGGCCTGACGCGGAACGGTGTTCGGCCAGTTTTGAAAGCTTTTCGAGTTCTCCCATAGGCAAATCAAGGGATTTCCCGATCTCCCGGACCGCCGATTTCAGCCGATACGTGGGAAACGTGCACACGAGGGCCGTGTGCTCGAACCCGTATTTCTCATAGACCTTAAGGATGAGCTGTTCCCGAATGTCCCTGGGGAAGTCCAGGTCGATATCGGGGACGCTGCGGAGTGCTTCGTTGAGGAATCGGCCCAAAAACAGGTTGTTTTTGACCGGGTCGATGTGTGAAAGGCCAATCAAATAGCAGATGATCGACGAAACCGAGGATCCTCTACCTCGGCCTGGAGGGAGGCCAGAACGGGCCCGCGGGGCCTCACCGCGAACGTCCCGTGCGACGCTGACGGCTAAGTCCATGATATCGCGGTACACGAGAAAAAATCCCGCGAGCCCGTGGAGATCCACGAGCCTCAACTCCGTGTGTAGACGGTCTTCTGCGTCTTGTTGTTCTTTGCTGCCGTCTTTGTAGAGGGTCGTGATTTTCGCCAAACACATCGCGGCGAGTGATTCGATCGCTCCACCACGAGCCGATCCCTCGAAATCCGGGAATTCATAGCCCAGATCTTCGGTGAGATCGAAGGCGGCGCATCGTTCGGCGATAAGAAGTGTGTTCGTGAGTGCTTCGGGCCGACTTTCGAAGCGATGACGCATATCCCAGGGCTCGGGGAGGTGGAAGAGTTTGTTGGCCCTTCGGGCCCCGTGTGCTCCATCGAGCGTCGCGCGGTTCTTGATGGAAACGAGCACATCCTGCAGGCGATGCCGCTCGGGGCGGTGGTAGTGCACGTTGCTCGTTGCGACGACACCTAGGCCCATTCGGCCTGCCAGCCGCGCGAGCGTCTTGTTACGGGCGGTATCTCCTTTCACCGCATTGTCTTGCAGCTCCATGAACATGCTGCCGGGGCCAAAAACGTCGAGGAGTTTGCGGGTGAAGGCCTCGCCGTCCGCGACGGAGGAGCGCATGGCAGCAGCAACCGGGCTCTTCGCGCATCCCGACAGCAGAATCAGCCCTTCGGAGAGTTCCAGCAGGGAAGGCAGGGCCAAACGCGTGTCGCCACGCTCCGAACCCATGTGCGCTTCGGTGAGCAGGCGGCACAGATTGGCGTAACCCTGGGGCGTTTCGGCCAAGAGAGTGACGTGGTGGCCGCCTTCCGGCTCTTCCACGCCAGGAAAGCAGTCCCGAAGCGTGACTTCGGCGCCTGTGATGGGCTGGACGTTCACGCGCCTTGCGGCGTGAGCGAACTCCATGGAGCCGTAGAGGCCGTTGTGGTCGGTGAGCGCGAGGGCGGGGTAGCCAAGCTCGGCTGCTCGCACGGCCAGTTCTTCAGGGTGCGATGCGCCGTCCAGGAATGAAAAGCCCGAGTGGCAGTGCAACTCGACGTAAGGAATCGACAAAAGGCCCCACTTCCGCACAGGCGCCTACCATCGGCGCGTCATCATCTGAGCGATTCTGGCTTTTGGCCGCTTGCGATCGCTCCCTCACTCTCCCCGAGCGCGGAAACCGAAGATAGACCGAAGGTCGAGGAAGGGCAAGAAAATGAGTCCTCGCGCGATAGGCAAGCGGGGCGCATCGTGAGCGCTGCTGTCATTTGACGCTCGCTGGGCCGCAACGGGGCACCTGGTCTATGCACACACGAGCGGAGCGCTGTGGGCGGTTCCATTCGATGAGCAGCAGGCTACCGTCACCGGTCCGGCGATGTCTGGATTTTCGATTTGGACCGGGGCTCCGATACCCGGCCCTCGGAGGGTGCGAGCGGGCAACACAATCCGCCGGATGGCACACGCGTCGTGTCCCGCTCGGACGACGACGTCAAAGCGCGTGTGGTGGCCTTTTCCGCGGAGGAGACAACCAGCTGTACGTGCGCAGCTGGCCGGACATGCTGGGCGAGACGTTGGTCTTGGATCAAGACGGGCAGTTGACCGGCGTGATTTACCCCCAGTAGTCCCCGGATGGGTCGGTCCTCTATTATCAGAAACGCAACGAGGGTTTTGCGGCGTCGGTGAGCACGGATGATGGTTTCCGAGTCACCGCGACCCGCAAACTGCCGTTCACCGTCAGCAGCATCCGGACGGACGGCTCCTGTTTACGGATCCTGTGGGGGTTCAGGCCGAAGAAGACGGGAATGTGCCGCGTCGACTCGTGGTCGCGACCAACTGGGTCATGGAACTGCGGGCGAGGCTGGGCGGCGGGGAGTAACTCGCAGGTCCGCTGGGGTTCGACTCCTCGCCCTCTTTCTGTGGGGGTGTGCCGGGCCTATCATCGAAGCTCATCTCACACAGGAGCCTTATGTCCGACGTCGTCTACACCGCCGACATCAAGATTGAGCGGTTGAAGGGACCTCACCGGCACGCCTGGCTGCCCGCCAACGACAATGTCGTCGAGTTCGGCGTGCACAGCGCGATCGCCGAGCACTACGGGGTCGACCCCGAGCGCCAGATCACGACCACCCTCGACTACATGATGGCCGCCGCGGGTGGCTGACTAGCGGGGACCTTCGGAGGCGCGCTGGAGGCGCGCGGGATCAATGCGAGTGACGGTGCCCTGATTGGTCAGGTAAGGGGCGAGGTCGAGAAGGAAGACGACGGCGTGATCGTGGTGAAACGCATCCACGTCACGTACCACCTCAAGGCCGGGGAGGAGCATCGCGAGACGGTGCAGCGGGTGCACGACATGCACGCGAACAAATGCCCTGTGTATCGATCGATGTACAAAGCCATCGACATGACGACGGACTTCGTGCTCGAGGCGTAGGCGACCGCTGGTTCAGGCGATGCGGGGCGGGCTCCAGAACGGGGCCCGCCCTTTTTTGTATCCGGGGTGCTCGTTCCCCAGGCGCTCCCGCAGCTCTTCGATCCAGTCCTGGGCCAGGACGAACTCCGACGGCGCCGTGCCAACCTCGGTTCCGCCGACCGCGGCCAGCTTGTGCTTGAGGTCGTCCGCGAGGTAGGCGGTGGCCATCCCGCCTTCGCCCAGTTCCCCCTCAATGACATAATGGCCTGAAAGGGCTTCGTTCAGGCGCTCGATAGGGGTCGAGCTCATATGTGTTCTGTTGTCATGGCCCTAGGTAAAGGGCTATTGGGGCGGCGGACCACTGGGG
>Ga0115002_10002767_pt1 | contig 22539 bp, 10 predicted proteins | sample ArcticOcean_MG_C_8_FD_89576 | JGI IMG/M metagenome (GOLD analysis project Ga0115002, IMG submission 89576) | Marine microbial communities from western Arctic Ocean - ArcticOcean_MG_CB11_86 | ecosystem: Environmental > Aquatic > Marine > Oceanic | place: Arctic Ocean: Canada Basin | collected... | reverse complement strand
TGGTTGACTACGTTTGAGGGGTTCGCAAAGACGCAGGTGAACGTCAAGCGAAGTTTCTAAACCCTCCCCGGAGCTGAGACTCCGACCCTCCCTAAAAAGGGAGGGTGACTCGCTGCGCGACTCTGTTTGGAGAACTCATCGCGGATTAATTCGATTTGCGCAGACTGACGGCAAAGTATGGCTACCTCTATTTTCCCAGCGTAAAGTCCGGCAACCGAACTAGCTCGCCACCTTTCATCGCCGACTGATGAGCACAGATGCCGACGCATGTCCAGTTGGCACTGGTAACGGCATTTGGCCACGGGTCGCGATCTTCCAAAAGTGCGTTGACCATTTCGTTGACCATGTGGGGGTGCGATCCACCGTGCCCACCGCCTTGAATGAACGAGAGGTGATCTGCGTCGTGGATCTCCGCGGGTAAAGTGAACTTTTGGATCGACTCCGGTAACAAGTGAGCGAAGTCTGGGACCTCTACTCTTTCGGGGATCTCGTGCTCCGGCTTTTTGGCCGTGTGAATAACGTGCGGCTCGTTTTCGATCAGTGTCCACTCAAAGCTCTTCTTGGTCCCATAGACGTCGAAGCTCTCGCGATATTGCCGAGCAACGTCGTACAGGAATCGCCAGATGTGAGCGGTCAGGTCACTGTCTAGCACTTTGATATGGCAAGACTGCACTGCGAACGGATTGCCCGATTTTTCGGCGATGTCTGCTCGCACAGTTCCCGAACCGAAGCAGCTAACACTTTCCGCTAAGCCGTTGACCAATCCCAAACACGGACTGACAACATGAGTGGCGTAGTGCATTGGAATCATCTTCTGCCAGTACTCCGGCCAGCCGTCCATGTCTTGCGGATGCGAAGCAGCCAGGTGCTGAATTTTGCCGAGTTCACCTGCTTCGTACATCTGCTTGATGAAGAGAAACTCTCGGCTGTAGACAACGGTTTCCGCCATCATGTACTTCAAGCCAGTTTCTTTGACTTTCTCTACGATCTGTTGACACTCTTCGATCGTCGTGGCCATAGGCACGGTGCACATGACGTGCTTTCCCGCGTCCAACGCCTGCAGAGACATTCGCGCGTGATCTTCGATTGGGCTATTGATATGAACGTAGTCGATATCCGCATCGGCCAGCACATCTTCGTACTTTGTGTACCGCCGTTCGATCCCGAATTTATCGCAAGCCTTATTCAGCTCTTCTTCATTTCGTCGACAGGCCGCAATCACGTTTGCGTTTTCTAACGCTTGGTATATCGGAATAAACTCGGCGCCAAAGCCCATTCCCACCATAGCTACATTAAGTGTCTTGGACATGATCAACGACTCCATCTACATATGTTTCGATGTCGAAAAACGCACGCGATTGTGGGCACGAAACTGATTGCGAATAAGGACTCGACGGGAAGTACCGCCAAGTCGCATTGTTTTGTCTGCAGCCCGAAGGCCAATTGAATGCAGAACGACCATTATGATGGTGTCGTGGCACGAGTAAAGTGGCGGGATGCCAGTTTCGAGAGATACGTTTCGAGAGTTTGGCAGTTTCACGCCAATTGGGTAATTCTGACGAATTGCCAGCCAATTGAGCGAGCTAATAAATCTTGCCCAATTCGGTTAAGTATTTAATGAGATCTACCAGTTGCTCATGTGGGAGAATGGCGGTTAATCCAGTTGGCATGACGCTACCTGTGACGCGTTTCTCGTCGATGTCATTGGCTTTGATGGTGACAAGTTTTTTGGAGTTGAGTTCTTCGATAACGAGATCTTGGTTTTCGGGATCTTGGTTTTCGGGATCTGAGTTTTCTTCGCCGACTTGATTTGCCTTTGTCTTGCGTTCGTAGCCTTGGTGTACTTTACCTTTGACGGTGATGACTTGGATAACCGAGTACCCTTCTTTCACCTGCCGATTAGGCCACAACAACTCCTCGGTGATTCGTTCGCTCGATAGCGTCGTTCCGATCGAGGATAGGTCTGGTCCAATTTCGCCACCACTCCCTCCAACTCTATGGCAGGTGATACAGGCCAGGCTCTTGAATAACTTGCGACCACTGTCGGCACTTCCATGAGCATTCGCGGTTTTAACCAGGTGTTTGACGTACGTCTCGTCGTATTTTGGCGTTGGAGACGTAAGTCCAACTGCTTTATTTAAGGTAGTAAGTAGAGCTTGGTTAGCGCGACCCGTGGCGAAAAATGCGCGGAGCAATTCTTTGGCGGTACCCGACTTGAGTTTTTGCTGTTGGAGTGCTTCGGCAAGCACTTCTCCCCCCTGAGCTCGTTCCAAAAAAGCGATGAGCGTATCGCGGTGTTTTAGATTTGTGGCTTTTGGGTCGGTGAAGAGTTGAGCGGCGTGTTGGGCCGCAGTTTGCGGATCGACAACGACCAGCGATCGGATTGCTGCTGCGCGAATATAGGGGGAACTTCCAGAAGTAGCAATATTGTCTAACAACTCACGGCTCTGTGGGAGTTTCATTTCCACCATCGATTGGAAGGCCGCCGCCCGCGATGACGTGGAAAGCGAGTCGTTCTTCGCGATGTCCAAAACACTTTGCTTTGCTTGGTCAACTTTCCAAATCCCGGCGAGCAGAATTGCATTTGCTTGTAACTGTGGATGAGGGTGTTTCATCAACTTATTTAACGACTCGCCAATGTCCCCGTCTGGCCGAATCTCTCGAAGGCGAGAAATGTCGATCATTTTGCGGAGCGTCGTGGAATGCAGTTCGACGTTGTACTGGCCATGCCGCGTGAAGTATTTTGCATCGAGGCCATAAACTCGCAGGTCTTTCGAGTCGCCGACGGAAAGGATCGCGGCAATTGCCGACGCCCGTATTTTCAACGTGAGATCATCTGATTCGACGAGATTCTTGAGACTGTCAACGACGTCTCGGCCGCCCGTCTCATTGAGCACGGCTGCCATGTGTTTTGGATTTGCAAAAGATACGTCTCCTCGTTTGAAGGCGGGCAACCAATGCCGCTGTAAATGGCGAATAGTCTGCTTGAAAGCATAGTCCAGCCACTCGTCCATTGGGCGATCAGTGACTTGTGCAGCGATTTCGATCGAACGCGGTGAGTCAATTGCAGAACAGGCGATCACTGCTTCCATCCGCACTAGGGGATGTTCGTCAATGACTCGTTGACTAAGCAATTCCAACGGCTTTTCAAAACGGTCCCGAACGACTTCTTGGTCGGGCAATTGCCACGGCGGTTCCAAACGGTCGTGCCATCGTCCAACTAATCGCGAAGCATATGCGCGAGCTCGTGGATCTTTGGCGTTTAACAGTCGATTGAGTAACGCTGGCCTAACGACTTCGATCGTTGCAAACGTTCCCAAGGCTTGGAAGAGGTGGTATTCGTATTTTGGAAGTTTGGGGTCGAGTGTTTGAATCCAATTGTCGAGGGCGGCTGCGACAGCAGCTGGGTCGCGGGCGGTCAAAGCACGCTTCGCTTGATAACGAGTCCAGTATTCCGGTGATGCCAGTTCGGCAACTGTGTCGGCAATCGACGTGGCAGATAGGTTGGGAGGTTGGACCGGAGCAACGTCCTTGGCCGACACTCGCCAAATCCGTCCGTGTGCCTTATCGCGAGTCGGATTGCGATATTCGTCGTCTTGATGACAAGTGATCGGGTTGTACCAATCGACGATATAGATAGCGCCGTCGGGACCAATCTTTACGTCGACAGGACGAAAGTTTCGATGCTTCGATTGCAACAACGGTTCTTTCCAATCAAGTTTGAAGCCAGCTCCGTCGCTCTTTACCGAAAAGCGTTTGATGCGGTTCGACTTGTAGTCACCGACCACAAAATCACCGTGTAAAGATTCGGGCAGATGCCGTCCGTCGAGGTAACTAATTCCACAGTAGCCTCCCGGATTCCCAATCGTTCTCAAACGACGACGATGATTTGACGGGACTTGGCCTGGAGACAAATAAGTTACGCCACCCGCGCCGTCGATGCTAAATATCTGCCCCCAGCCATCAAAGGCAACTCCCCAGGGATTGCCCGGTCCCATGAAGTCATCGAGAAGAGGGTGCATTTGCAAACGACGAGGGCGGAGGCGATAGAAGCCCGCTTGGTAGAGATTGCTCGAGCCCCACGGAGTTTCCACTCGCGATTCGCAGCCGTCTCCCTGTCCAAAAAAGAGTTCTCCGCCAGGACTCCAAACAAACGAGTTGATCGTTTGATGCGAATCGCCGTTGCCGAAGCCGCTGAGCAGTACTTTTCGCACATCGGCTTTGCCGTCGTTGTCGGTGTCTTTGAGGAACAGAATTTCGGTGTTTTGTCCCACGTAGACGCCACCGTCACCGAGTTCCAAACCCGTCGGAATGTTCAGCCCCTCAGCGAAAACAGTCGACTTGTCTGCTTCGCCATCTTTGTCGACATCTTCCAGCACGATGATCTTGTCGTTGGGAACATCGCCCGGAAAAACATGCGGGTACGTGGTAGTCACTGTCACATACATTTTTCCAGCCGGGTCCCAGCGGATGGCGAGTGGTGAAGTGAGTCCTTCTCTTTCCGATGCGAACAGGTTGACGGTAAGCCCGGCGGAAGTTGAAAAGGAAGCGAGCTCCTCCTTCACGTTCGCATTTGGGTCGCCGTGGAGCTTTTCGGGTTCGGGACGGTTGTCGCCAGCATCTTCGCCACCATTTGCAATGTGCCAAACACGATGTTCTGCTTGGGCGATCAGCGGCAACAGTTTCTGCCATTCCTCGCGGAACGGTATGTAGTCTTTTCCACCTCTGGTGAACACACGACGGGAATCGTCGCCGTAAAGTAATTTCCAATTTGCGGGGCGCCAGTAGTCGTACCACAGTCGATGTTTTTCAACGACGGCTTTCCGCAGCGGCTCGAGTTTGTCGGGCCGCGTTTTGATTCCAAGCTGACTCGCGATTTTCTCTGCGATATAACGTTGCGAGTTTGGTGCGATGTGCATTCCGTTGTCGGTCAAGTTCTGTTTGACATTATTGAACAGATTGACAAAATGCAGCCCGCGTTGGTTAGCGATGTCTGCCGTTGCTTCGACATACCGACTGAGATGGTCGTTGTTTTTCGAGCGATCGGGAATTAGAGAGTTCGCCGGTTTTTCGAACGGCGGCGGACTGACCAGCACAATAATTGTCGCTTCTTTCTTCGCTGCATCGAGTAATTGCTCGTAGGCCTTGACGAACTCATCGAGTTTGTCGGGACCCGCCATCGATTCTAGTTGGCCGAACTGTGCTATGACGACAGTTGTTCCAACTCGTTTGAATTGATCGTCGCGACCGCCAAAGCCATCTTTGCGCCAACGCTCAATGACGCTTCCTTGGCGGAACACGGTATCTGCTTCCCAAGCTAGATCTCGAAACTTTGGGAGATTTGCCGCAAATGCATCCGTGAGAATTGTTTCAAGAAATCCCGCTTGCTGTAATCGAACCATGTTAGTGCCGCCAAGGAAGGTAACGACTTCGCCGGTACCTATTTCGAATCGATCCAGTTCGAAACGATCTTGAGCTTCGCTACAGTTCGCGGCGTTCAAGAGGATGAGACCGACTAGCGTGACGAAAATAAATTGGCAGCAACATGCAGTGTTCCACGAATCGGGTTCGGCGTTATTGGCACTTGTTTTGCGGCGCATTTAGCTTTCCTTTCAGTGGATAGGTAAAAAGATTTTATTGTCTACGCAATCCGCAGGACATCCCCGCGATACATTTGGCCCAAAAGATCTGGTAACCCGAAGCGTCAGCGAGGGACAGTATGAATCCCTCGTTCACACGTGGTGTAAATGTCGAGTCAGCCTGAGCATGGCAGCTCGCCCTACTTCACGTCGATGTCAGATTCCTAGGGTGGCGTTCTTCCTCGCTGGGGCTCGTCGAACTGACCCCAGGCTACTATATGCAACGCCTTCGGCGTAAAGAGATGCGTGCTTGGTAACCCGACCCGTAACGGCTTGTTACTCGAAAAGTACTTCCTCGGAGAGGAAGACTACAATATCCAGAAGATGTATACTGTTTTGGGTTCACGAAGCTGGTTTTTCTCATCCGCTAGTCAATTGCTGAGAGCCGTCAAATGAAACGTGTTGTTTCTTCAATTCTGTTGCTGTTGGTAATCTCCGCGACTCTCAATGCAGAGGAGCGTCAACTTGGTGACGATCTCAAGCCTTTGCTGTCGCCACTTCGGCAAAACAGTTTTTCTCTCAATGCCGACATTCACGTTCCCGATGGCTCCAAAGCTCACGCCGTGAAATTGCGATTGAACCGAATTAGTGCAGATAGTTTTGACTTGCAAGCAGAGCATCAAGACTACGCAGTTACGATCCGCCGTCGCGCTAATCGAACGGAATTCATTCTTCCCAAACACAAGCGAGTGTTCTTTGGGGTCGGCGAAGTTGTCTTGGAGGACTCACTGCAGCCGTTGGGAATTACAAAACGACTAGTAGGATCGGGGACGGCCGTTGCGGGCTACTTACCGATCGTTACCAAGAGCGACCCCAAAGTGCTCGCACTTTTTCTCGGGACGCTGCTTCAATTGCAATACGATGCCGACGACAAATCCTGGACCGACAAGAAGAATCTTGTCGTTCAGTTTCCGAAAGCCGGAACGGTCAAAGTTAGTGTCGATGGCACGACGGTTAGCATGACCACTGGTAGCTCGATTGAGCCACGAGGTTCTCTCGTTCCAGACGATTTCGAGATCGTGAAAATCGATCGCACGGAATTGGAACGTCAGTTGTCGCGTGGTGTGATGCGAGCGTTGGAAATCTTTGCTCCGTCACCCGAGTTAACAGCGCCCAACCGCGAAGGTCGCAAAGTCGCCAATGGCGAATTGCGCTGGGTAGAAGGTCAACGAGTCGTGTTGTTACAGGGAACGCCGGAGCAGATTGGTCGAGCTCACGGCGAGTTACTCAAAAAAGAATCCATGCGGTGCATCGACTCCGTTTTGCACACTTTCGGCACGGCGCAGACAATTCAAAGTGGCCGCTGGTTTCGGCACGACTTAGATGCTGCCTATAAACGACTCGCACCACACATTCCAGCAGACCATAAACGCGAGACTACAGCATTGGCCGCAGCGCTCGACATAGATGAACAGCTCGCTCAAACCGTCAATGTCTTTCCGGAATTGTTTCACTGTTCCGGGTTCGCCGTTTTTGGCAAAGCGACCAAAGATGGCAAGTTGTATCACGGTCGGGTCTTGGATTACATGACTACGATTGGGTTGCAAGACTCGGCGACGAGTTTCATTGTAGCTATCGATGGAAAGATACCATTTGCAAACATCGGTTATGCCGGATTCATTGGAAGTGTCAGTGGCATGAATGCCAAGAGCATTTCGCTTGGCGAGATGGGAGGTCGAGGCGAAGGGAAATGGGATGGCGTTCCCATGGCGACATTGATGCGGCGAGCGATGGAAGAATGTTCGACCCTCGACGAGGTCATTCACCTCTGGAAGACGAGTCCTCGCACGTGTGAATACTATTATGTATTCGCCGACGGAAAGACGAACGAAGCAGTAGGCGTGAAGGCCACTCCAGAGTCCGTCGAATTCGTGAAGCCTGGTCAGACGCACGAATTGTTGGGCGAAGGAATTGAAGACGCCATCGTTCTGTCCGCAGGCAGCCGTCTGGAGAAGTTGCGGCAACGAGTGCAAGATCGTCATGGCGAGATCGACGTAGAAGTCGCGCAGTGGCTGATGAGTCGCCCGGTAGCGATGGAGTCGAATTTGCACAACGTGTTGTTCGTTCCGCAAGACGGCATCTTATACGTAGCCAATGCAGATCACTCCAGTCCAGCGGCCGAGCGACCCTACGTTAAACTCAACCTCACCGCACTGCTCGACGAAATGGCCGGCGAGTCGGATCAAAAGAAATAGGGAGCACAGGCTTTCAGCGCTAGATGGCCGTGGACCAGTCGGCCTATGTTGGGATGGGGCGTTCGTTGAATTGGCAGTAGCGCTCGACCAATATTCCTACCGCGAAGCGGTTGTCCAAATTAGCCCAGGGTCAGCTCTGCGAGCCTCGGCGAGATGAGCGCCACCCTGGGTTTCAAAGCACGCAATTCCTCGTCCGAACCATCTATATTGGTCAACGACCGCGTCGCCAGAGGCCGAAACAACGCGGGGCGCTAGGTGCCAGCCGTTTTGTTAACGCAGAATAGGAAGTTTGGGATGGCCTGGTTTCTCCCTGCCTACCCAAACTACGCCAACAAGATGGCTGGCGTGTTGTTTTGGATTTGAAACAAGGCTGTTTACAGATCTCTGCTTCTTTCTAGTTCGCAAAGACGCGCAGGGGAACGTCTAACGAAGTTCATAAACCCTCTCCGGAGCTGTGACTCCGACTCTCCCAAAGGGAGAGTGACTCGCGTTGCGAGTTGATTTGAGGAAGTGCAGCCCATAACCAGTCTTGGTTCAGATGTTTCGTCGACCGTGACATTTCTTGCTATTGGTCTGTAGTCCCGCGTTTGCTATTGTCCGCACCCGTCATTTACTCGCTATCTGCGTCTGAAGGGACAAAGTGGTGCTTTTCAAAGCGAGCTGGTTTTCCGCGATTGCTGCTGCGCTGGTGGTTCTAACACTAACCCACTTGCTTGCGCAGAAGGATCAACGAGACGAAGATTTTCAAGCTGCGATCAATAATGCTGATCACCAAGGAGTCGCACGCATCATAGCGAGGCGTCCTGCGATCGTGAAAACGCGTTTTGAAGGCGGTCGTACTTGTCTGCATCTCACCGCCGAAATGTTCTTGCCCCTTTGTGGGCTCGGCGATAAGACCGATGAGTATCGCGACGTTTTGAAAATGCTCGTGGAAGCTGGTGCGGACCCGAATGCTGTGGACAAGAACGGGAATCCACCGTTGTTCACATTTGCCGAAGTTGCCGATCTAGAATCGATTCAATATTTGCTCCGCAACGGCGCCGACCCTTTGGCGATCAACAAGGCGAAACAAAACGCACTGCATCGCTCAGCTCAACTGCCCCACATTCTCGGCGGCTTGGTATCCACCGACGCGAATTCCGCCCAGCGTACTCGGCTGGCTCAACTGCTTGTCGCCAAGGGTGTCGACGTCAACGCAATCGATATTAGCAATCAAACACCACTGCACTTTGCGCTGGCTGCTACAGCTGGAGTTTTCTATGCCGAGTGGTTGATAGAGAACGGCGCGGATGTTAATCACGCGGATGAAGATGGCACAACTGCACTACATCGAGCAGTCCTGCTTCGAAACACCGAATTGGTTGCAAATCTGTTGGAGCGAGGGGCCGATCCGCGGCTCCTTAGTCGGCAATATGGAACACCGTTAAGCCTTGCGCTAAAGAATCCGAAATCGTCGTTGGAGAAAGTGTTCATCGATCGTGGCGTGCTAGTTTCTGTTTTCGATCTAGCGGCGGGCGGGCTAAACGTTCGCTTAACTCGTTTGCTGGAGAAGACACCCGACCTGATCAACGAGCGTGATTCACAGCGGTCGACGCCACTACACTACTCCGCAATCTGCGGAAATGTCGCTTGCATGAAATCACTCTTGGCTGCTGACGCTGACGTCAGCGCGAAGGACAAATTCGGGAACACGGCATTGCACTATGCGGTTTCATCTCGGCACGATAGCCGAACTGGATCGCAGTTGGTTCAGGCGTTAATAAGTAGTCGCGCCGACCCCAATTCTCAGAACCTGAACGCCGAAACTCCTCTACATATCGCGACCAGAAAAATCAACTCGAGCGATCGAGGTCCTGTGTTGGTCGATGGAGCTATTCAGGTCGTCGCTAAATTGATCGAATTAGGAGCGGAAGTAAACGCGATCGACTCCAAAGAGAACACTCCTCTTCACAATGCCGCCGCCAACGGGATGCAGTGGACCGCCCAAGAGCTACTGCAAGCCAATGCCATTACCACCAAACGCAATCTAGCGGGCAATACGCCAGTAGACATCGCTCGACAGAAGAAATTTGGAGCGATGGTAAAACTGCTAACATCTCCGCCTGCGATACGAGTAGCCGAATTGCCAAATCGCGAAACATCGCGAACAGAATGATCTGTAGTCTTGCGTTCTCCTATGCCGCAATCGATCAGCAGGGATCGGTGTTGAGATCAAGATTACGAGCCAAGAAGACGGTCTACCAAAATGCTTCTGGCGTCTTACTCTGTTATTATGAATGTTAGACCATTTCTTCTTTCGATTCCGAATCTCATAAGCTATACGCCGAGGGAGCTACAAGTGTCGCAGCAAAATAAATCCAACCGCCGTGATTTTTTGAAAAAGTCAGCGCTTATTGCAGTGCCTTATTTTGTCCCTCGTAGTGTTTTGGGTGGCGCTGGAGAGACTGCCCCCAGCGACCGTATTGTGATGGGCGCGATTGGTGTTGGTAAGCAAGGTCGCGGTGACTTGCGAGGGTTTTTGAATCGCAAAGACACTCAAATGGTTGCAGTGTGCGATGTAAATGGTGGCTCGCGAAATGGCGCGAAGGGCGACGTCGACAAGCGCAATGGGAATAAAGACTGCACGGCCTACATCGACTTCCGAGAACTGTTGGCTCGCGAAGATATCGATGCGGTCATGGTCGCAACTCCACATCACTGGCATGCGGCGATGACGGTCGAGGCCTGCAAAAAAGGGAAAGACGTTTATTGCGAGAAGCCACTCGCACTTACGATTCACGAAGGTCGAGCCATGGTGACGGCGGCTCGGAAATACGAACGAGTTGTTTCCGGCGGAAGTCAACGCGTTCGCGGCGATTACGCGGGCATCGCTCAGGCCGTTCGCTCCGGCGGCTACGGCGAGGTGAAGGAAGTTTACGTGTCGTGCGGTAGCCCACCGATCCGCTGCGACTTGGCAGGACAGCCCGAACCGAAACCGGAAGAGTTTCATTGGAACCTGTGGCTCGGCCCTGCCCCGCAAGCTGCTTACAACAAACACCGAACAGCAGGCAACTTCACGACGGCCGCTTACAAGTCGCGCTCTGGCTGGCGACTGTGGCGAGATTACTCCGGCGGCGCATTAGCAGATTGGGGCGGCCATGTTTTCGGCGCCGCTCAATTCGCTTTAGAGATGGACGACACAGGCCCTGTCGAAATCATTCCACCCAGCAAAGACAACAAACATCTCGCGTTCCGATATGCCAACGGAATCACGATGTACCATGTCGACATTTACAAACATGGCGGCGGCAACGGTGTCAAAATCGTCGGCACTGAATCGAAACCGCGGAAGCAAGGCGATAAGAAGATCGAGCTGCCCAACTATCAAGGGCAAGGCGGAATCTTTGGCGACTTTATTGCTTGTGTCAAGAACCGCACCAAGCCCGTACGCGACGTCGAGGTCTCGCACCGAACTTCGTCGGTTTGCCAATTAGCCAACATCGCTTACGAATTAGGTCGACCACTGAAATGGGATCCGGAGAAAGAAGAATTCAAAGGCGATGAGGAAGCGAACGGACTGCGAAGCCGAGCGTTTAGGTCGCCCTGGACAATCTAGACGTTTCGTAGCACCAACGAAGCGAAGCCGCTTATTCTGACGCGGGGTCATCCGAGTCATCCTCCCACGGATACTCCATGTGCCGCGCGGTTGCAGCTGCGACCTCCGCTCCGTGGAGACGGCTGACAACGTGCAAGCTCATGTCGATTCCAGCTGCAATTCCCGCCGAAGTCACGATCTTTCCGTTGTCGATATATCTGCGGTCTTCGTGAACCGTTGCGTCGGGAACCAGCTCGCGCAACAAATCGTAGGCAACGTGATGCGTGGTCACGTCCAGTCCCTTGAGTAACTTTGATTCGGCGAGCAAAAGTGCGCCGGTGCAAACGGACAGGACTAGTTTTGCCGAGCCCGCCTTTTCTCGAATCCACTTTATGAGCGGTTCGTTCTTGAGCTGCTGGCGAGTCCCAATGCCTCCGGGTATTAACAGCAGATCGGCTTTAGGACAGTGTTCGAGAGTGTAATTCGGATTGACCGAAAGACCGTTACTCGTGGTCACGGGAGTCACTTCTTCGGCGACGGTGAAAACTTCAAATGCCGAACCATCGATGAGTCGATTCGCGACAGAGAATACCTCGTACGGACCGCAGAAATCGAGAAGTTCGACATCGTCGAACAATAGTATTGCGAGGCTAAGGGGATCGCTCATGGTAACCTTATTTCGACTAGTCTTTCCGCAATCGGTTTAGTGTGTAGAAGGCCGAGGGGTGTTCCAGCGCGCTGCCATCGGTCGCTTTCAAGCCACTAATGTTGAGTTGGTAGATTCGTTGGGCAGTCAGGGTTGGAAGTGTCAGCGAAACAGTCAGCTTGTCTTTCGATAGCGTCGCCGAATCTGGAATAACGGTCACGTTATTGCTGGGGCCAGTGCCATAGCCTGCGTGCCAAGCCAGTTCGTAGTTTCGCAGTGAGTAGTTGCCGACTTTTTCGGCGTCCGCTTTTTCGACTGGCTTGGTAAACGTAAGGTCGAAACCCGTTTTCGTGAGCGACATTTTTAAGATCTCGTGAGGGACCTTGCCGGTATAGGTAATGTTCTTCAGCCCTTCGCCAGCTGCCCAGCCGCGACCGGTGAAGCCAACCCACAATACTCCTTTATCGTCAAAGATGAGGCGATTTACACCGCCGCCAAGCTTATCGAAAATGAAGGGAAAACAAGCTCCTTGGTATTCGCCGTCGACCTTTTCTAGTGCGACGCGGGAGAGTTTGCCATTCTGAACGTCGCCCACCAAAGTTTGGCCAGCAAAGACGCCAAACTTGCCGCCGGTCGTGTCCCAGATCGGTTTGGAAGTTGAGTTACCCATGACGCCGTGTGGTAAGAAAACCGCTGGACGCTTTCTCATGCCAAGCATTTTGTCGCGCGAGAAATTCCAGGGTTCTTTGTAGCGAGTGTCGTCGACCAAGCCACTTGGATGCCCTAGGAAATCGCCTTGCCGAACGTGCATCAACCAACCGCAGGCGATGTAACTACCTTGGTTATCGGTCGTGAAGATTTCACCTTCTGGATCGATCGTGATACCGTTGGGAGCTCGCAGGCCAGGTGCGAATGGAATCAATTCGCCTTCTGGCGTCACTTTGATTACCCAGCCGCGATACTTGATATCGTCTTGGGAGCCGAGCCACGTTCCTTTGAATCGATCGCCGCCGCGATAGAATCCAAGCCCGAGCGTTCCGTAGAAATTACCTTCCTTGTCGCGTTCCAAACCGAATGCGTATTGATGGTAGTTTCCGGTGTAGCCCCAGCCTTGGTTTAGGGTGTCAAATCGATCGGCCTTGCCATCGGAGTCGGTGTCGGTGATGTGCGTAATTTCGCCGCGTTGAATCACCCAGATTTCGCCTTTCTCGCCAGCCCAAAGACCGAGTGGCTCGTGCAAACCGAACGCGAAGAGATTGAAGCCGCCGTCCTTGTACTTCCACACCTCGCCGCGTCGAGTGCACATGACCAGCGTACCGTCGTCCCAAAAGCCCATCCCGCCGACTTCCAAACGGACGTCTTTCGGGACGCCGATAGTTTCGACTACGTAGGATTGAGCGATTGCCGAGTTTGCAAATACAATCGCGGTAACAAAAATCAGCGAGGCTAGAAGGATATTCTGCTTATTCATTGTTTCACTTACTATCTATCTTTGTGAGTATGTATGTATCTATCTAGTTATTGATGATTGCTCGGGCAACATTTGGTTGTGCGACGAAATAGCCAAGTGGCTTATCGGTTTGATCAGTTATCAGCCAAGTGTTGTTTACGAATGTCGTTTGTTGGCGACTGGCACCAGCATCGATTTTCCCGTAAGTTTTAGGTACTCCGTCGTAGCCAACCCACACTAAATTTAGTTTTTGCTTTGTCTTATTTTCAAAAACGACGAGCGTAGCGGCGCCATTTTTCGACTTAGGTGGAATGTTTTTCCCTGCCGCGATCCATTTCAGCTGGTCCTTGATGGTGACGTCGCCGGTGGGAATTGACCGCCGCACCTCAAATTTCAACGACTTGCTCGGCGCCAGCTTGAGTACTCCGTTTTCAAACTTACCTGCATCTGCCGAGTGCGTTCCTTTGGCAGCTTCGCTTTCCACGAAGAACACGGTCTTGGTCGAGTCGTCGATCGAGAATATTTGAATCAATTCGGTATCGGTCAATTCAATTCGTTCGCGAACATTGACTCCGTCTACCGTGTAACGAAACTCGGGATATTTTTGAACCAGGTCGTAACCGCGGAAGCGGACTTTTGGTTCCGATGCCGCGTCGCCGATTCGCAAAGGGAAATGATCGGGAGTGACGAAAATCGATTTTGGAATCACGGTGACGGGGTTGCCTCCCCGTCCGCCCCACGCGGGTCCTGCATTGATGAACTCGCCTTTCCATATAGCTCTCAATCGAGCGGTTGCGGCGTCGATGGTGAAATTCAACTTGCCGGGTAAACCGACGTTAATCGCGCGATCGATTTTTATTTTCGGAGTGATCTTTGTGGCAACTCGGAAGACGACGGGGTCGTCGCCAACGACGACTTGCGTCCCTTCAGCTCGTTGGTCCAACAAACCCTTGGGCAAGGGCAAACGCGATTGGTGCACCATAGCGGACCATAGTTGATCGATCTTCGCATCGCGCTCTTCGCCTTTGAGCTCGAGAAAGAATTGCGGCATTGAAGTGCCAGGTTGAAGACGCGACGGGTTCTGAAGCCAGCGGTAGAACCATTCGCGGCGAACGGTCTGGCCTGTTTCCGCCATGTCGGGTGCGGGAACGACGCCCTCTTTCTGCTGGTTGATACTTCGATAGTTGTGACAGTTGATACACGCGACTTGTCCGCGCTGGACTCCAATTGTCTGTTGACCAAGTGCAGCGATTTCAAACTTCGGTGCTGGTGACTCGTCTTTCATTGAGCTTCCCGACGCTGCGGGGAAGAGCGCTGGCAGTTTTTCCATTCCCTTGCCAAAATGTGGCATTCGCATGTTCAGCCAAGGTCGAGTTCGCTTTTGGTCAACGAGGACTTTTCGGATCCATTCGACTTGCAGTCTGGCTCCTGCTCCGGTGAGCGTCGGCGGGCGTTCGATTTTTCGAATCTTTCCGTCGTCGGTAATCTCTTGGTCTTTGCCATTGTTCTGATCGTTCAACGAGTGGCAGGCGGTGCAGTTGAATTGTTTAACGCGGCGATGGAAAGTTTCAACAGGCGATTTTGCCACGACTGGCTGTGTAGAAACGGATTGCAAAAATGACTGAAGGCTCGCTCGCGATGCATCCGTAAGTTGGAATCTTGGCGAACGTTCGGGTGGAGCTGCCGCTAGGCATCCTTTAGTGGCGTCAAATTTGGCATTGTCTGTAGCGAGTAGCGGAGCTTGCAGGCTATTGGTCAACTCTTTGTCGTCTTGCTTCAGATTGTGGCAAGCTATGCAGCCTTTCGACTGGACCAAACTTTGACCGCGTGTTTTGTCGCCACCGGGGAACTTTGGATTGGCGGATTTACTGGTCATCGAATGGAAAAGATATTCGGCCACCAATTTGGCATCGCTGGCTTGCGTCTTTGGATTGAACAGTTGCGGCATCCTTCCGCTGGGATCGACGTGCAGCGGGTCGCTGATGAAAGCCGCCAGATCATCGGACGAACGATACTTGCTGCCGACGGCTTCGAGCGAATGTTTTGTACCACTGTGGCATTTGACACAACCGACGCGTTCAAAGATCTCCTTGCCCGCCGCGATCCGCTCGTTGTTCTTTGTGGATTCGGTTGCGTCACCCGACTGAAGCGAGGAGAGGAAGGCGGTGGCATCGCGGATTTCTTGTTCGTCCGTTAACAGAACGGGCATCGCAGTCGATTTGCGATGCTGTTGAGGATTCTTGATCCAAGCGTAGAGCCAATCGGCGGTGACTCGCGAACCCACATCGCTAAGGATGGGTCCTTTGTTGGCGGTGAGATTCCACCGGTCGGCACCGTGACACGCGCCGCAACTGAGCTCTTCGTAAAGAACGCGACCCTGTTCAATCTGAGCCCACTGCTTTGTAGACGCGTCGAGCGTATTGCCAAACCCGAAGGCTCGCGGAGGGACAGGTTCTTCGACGAAGAAATTCGACTTCCAACGCAGCTGCAATCTCGCTGTACCCGTTTTCCTTTGATACGAAATCTTCAAAGTGTGTTCGCCGGGCGTGAGTTGAGTGCTCTTTCCGTTTACGCCTTTTCCATCGACTTCGACCTGGGCGTCGCCAGAAATCGTATACTCACCACCGCGGCGGACATTTAGCGTTCCCGTGTAGACGGCGCTAAATTGCGGCGAGATTTGCGAATGCACCGATTCGTTGGCAGACAAAGTAAAGTTCGGTGTGGCGACAATTCGATGGACGCTGTGATTGCCATCTTTGTAAACGGCAATCAAGCCCTGCTCCGCTTCTGCCGCCTTAGCAAATGCCAAGCAGTTTATCGAAACGGCGATCGCCACCACAATGCGGAAGCGAAGAAATTGATTATTCATAGTTGCTCATCCCGGCCAAATTTCATCTCGTGAAGCGTCATATTCTATTCGGTATCTGAGCCTCAAGCAAACTTGAGTTGCCGCCCTAGCTTTGTCTTCGAACAAAGTACTTTCGGTTTCTAACCAGCGCAGATTTGTCGCGTAGGGATTAAGAACGGCCAAAAGGCCGCCTAGGAAATCGGACTTCTCATTGACGCAATTCACTCCGGAAGTCTGCCGACATCCGCTACCTCGCTCGTTTCACTACGGGCACTGAACAGCAATGGTAGCTGGACCTCGCCAGAGTTCAGGTGACGTCAAGTGCCGCGATGGTTAACACTCTCGCCAGAAGTCTGGCGACATCCGCTACCTCGCTCGTTCACGTAGCACGCCTTTCTAACCCATAAATAAACGTCGATTTATCTTTGTTGACGCTGGATTGGCAGCTTTAATAGGCGGATAATAAGTTTGATCGTAAATAACTGTTGAGCTCTAAGAATCGAAAATGAGTTGATGATGAAATCGAACATTTTTCACATACCGACCATTTCTCGCACACTCATCGTGGCGCTGATACTCTTGTCAAACCATTTCGTGGCGACTGCCCAGGACGACGAAGCGTCCAAGCGATATCCCGATCAAATCGACCTCACCATTCCCCACATTTCAACAGACTCGTCTGTAAAATTTGATTTTCCACTCGTGTATGTTCGAGTTCCCCGCAAGGGAAACGACGTCTCGTCGAAGTGGACCGAGATCGCTCATCCAGTGTTGATGGATCCGGGTGGAGACCTGATGTTGTTGCAGCCGGACGGCAGTGAAGAAGTGCTTGTCGAAGGTGGCAAGGGATCGGTGACCGACCCCGTTGTTTCTCACGACGGAAAGTGGATCTTCTATACTCACATTCACGACATGAAAGTGAATTGGGCTGGCAAATTTCCTCAAGCCGGCGCGGATATTTACAAGATCGAACTCGCGACGCGAAAGATCGTTCGACTCACTCACCAAAAATTCACGCCCAACACCGGAGCAGCCGATTGGTCGAGTGATTTTGTTACGGCGGAAGACGGGAAGACTCGAATCGAATACGGCGTGTTCAATATGGGAGCCTACCCGCTTCCGGGCGGACGCTTGGTTTTCACGAGCAATCGCGATGGCTTTCGTCCTCCCAAGCACAACGGTCCGACTCTACAGCTTTTTGTCATGAACGACGACGGCTCGAACGTCGAGTGCATTGGTCATCTGAATATTGGAATGGCCCTGCACCCCGTCGTGCTGACCGATGGTCGGATATTGTTTAGTTCGATGGAATCCCAGGCACTGCGAAGCGGTATCTTGTGGGGCCTGTGGAGCATTCATCCCGATGGAACGAATTGGGCGCCGGTCATTAGCGCTTTCGACACGGGATCTGCGCCGAATGCATTTCACTTTCAATCGCAGTTGTCAGATGGATCGATTATTGCAGAAGAGTATTACAATTTGAACAACAGTGGTTTCGGCGCTTACATGAAATTGCCGTCGACTGTGCCGAAAGACTATTCGGCCTTCGGTCCCGCTTATCGAGCGGATCCGCGCAATCCACCACTGCGGTTCGGTCGTTTTTACAACAGCAAACCAAAACTCTATCGACTGCCGTTCAGTCCTTACGGAGTTGAATCGTTTACTCGTTTCGCCAACAACGGCGAGGGATTGGCCGATCCATCGGTCGTCGGCAAGAACGATTCGCCGCGAGTCGGCAAATTCACTCATCCGTCAGGCGCCCCCGATAACCATCTACTGACCGTCTACACGCCTGGTCCAGCAAACCATCAAAACGGTTTGAAGTTACCCTCGATCGATGGCGGTCTTTACCTGATCAAGGATGGTCAACCAGTCGACTCGCCGGATCAGATGTTGCTGATTAAGAACGATCCGAAATACAACGAGCAGTGGCCGCGTGCGGTTGTGCCCTATCAGCGGATTTACGGTATTCCCGAACCTGCCACGATCAAGCCGTTGGCGAATGACGGATCGCTTTCTTCGCATCTACCCGCTGGGACGCCATTCGGTTTGGTTGGTACCTCCAGCTTTTACAAACGCGAAAGTTATCCCGAGGGAGCTGTTGTCGACGGTGGAGTAACAGCGACATTCGCTGGTTCGCAAGATCGCGACGGCTTTCGAGGACTCGACCCTTTTAACACTTCCGAAAATGGGGCGTCACTTAATTGGTTCAACCAAGGTTCCGATGCGGGGCGATACGACAACGACGATATTCATGCCGTTCGAGTGTTGGCCATGGAGCCGACAACGGATCGACATCATGGTCCAAAAAGTGGCCGGCTTTTCTTTAGCCATGCCAAAGAGCGATTACGGATTTTGGGCGAAATCCCATTGCGGAAGTTTGATAGTAATGGCGACCAGCCGAAAGATCCCGACGGAAATCCCGACACCAGTTTCCTGGCGAAGTTGCCAGCCGATACCGCGTTTACTTTTCAAACGCTCGACAAATACGGCATGGTACTGAACATGGCACAAACTTGGCACCAACTTCGCCCCGGTGAAGTTCGCCATGATTGCGGAGGTTGTCATGCACATAGTCAGAAGCCGACGCAATTTTCAGAGACTTTCGCCGCGCGAAAGGACTATCCGATTTTCGACTTGACCAAAAACACTCCGCTTCTCGCATCCAAGAAAGACGACGAAGTGAAGCTGCGATGGGATGCCAAGAACGAGACGGGGCTACGTTACGAATCGGCCGGGATAGTCAATGTCGAATATCGCCGCGACATTCAGCCAATTCTGAAACGAAGTTGCGTTGCTTGTCATACAGAGAAAGGTGGTAAGAAACCGGCTGGTAATTTGAATCTCGATGCTGACGGTGAATTGGAACGCGTTCCGAATTCTGGAGCGTGGCCAGCAACATATTATCGACTCGCCACCGACTCGAAAGCCAAGTATGGCCACAAGCCGATTATTCACAATGGAGCGTGGAGGCAAACGAATGCTTCTCGCTACGTTCGTAAATTCCAATCTCGCCGTAGTTTGTTGACATGGAAAGTCTTCGGCGAGCGAATGGACGGTTGGTCGAACGATGATTTCCCCACTGCTCGAATCGCAGGTGATCCGAGTACCCTAGAATTGGCAGGTGAAAAACTTGACGACTCGAGAGCCAACCGCAATCGCTCGGATCTCGATTTCCGCGGCAGTGTGATGCCGCCCCCAGCTGCAGTCAAAGCTGGGAAAGTCGAACCCCTGTCGGATAAAGATCGTCTCACTATCGTTCGTTGGATCGATCTCGGTTGTCCAATTGATTTAGACTACGACGCCACCAATCCAGAGCGACGAGGGTTCGGCTGGGCAGTGGACGACAAACGACCGACTCTAGCGGTGACGGAACCAGCCGCCGGAGCAAACTCGAAGTTAACACGCATCTTGATTGGGATGGACGATTACTACACGGGAATCGTTGCGGATAGTCTCACGGTCGAAACAGACTTCGCGGTTAACGGCGCGAAAGCCGGAGAGAATCTAGGCTCGAAATTCCAAGAAATAGGTGACGGGATTTTTGAGTTGAAGTTGCAGCAGCCGTTGCCGACTGGAAAGCAGTATTCGATTTCGGTTTCTGTTAGGGACCGCGAAGGAAACGTGACGAGATTAGACCGCGAGTTTTCCGTTGGCCAAAGATAAATGAACGGGGACTTTTCGGCGATGCCAAATTGTGCGTTTCGAACAAGACTGTTAGCTTAGTATGGACGTAACTTATTGAGTAGTTTTAGTTCCGAAATCTAACTGGATGATGACCTTGGCAGATGATGCGGAATCGCAATTAGAGCCCCTTACCGCGGAATGTATCAAGAAAGCCATCGCGGTTCTCGAGCAGATAGGGGCGGATCGCGGGTTGCTCGACCTACTGTCGCAAGACGAATTGCGGCAAATGATGCAAGCGGCGGGGAAGGTAGCTGTCCCCGACCGAGCTTCAAAAGAACAGCTTCGTCGCGCCAAGCGAAAACGCGAGCAGGCAGAGCGGGCGCGGCTGAAAGAAGAGGATGAACTGCTGCTGGACCAGACTGGCATTCGAGTTCAAAATTCCTCACGAAAGTTTCGGCTGGGATGTCCGCCCGAGCCGTTTGAGCCGGAGTCTGCTCCTTCGAGTAGTCAGGCCGATGACCAATTCGGACCGCAACTAAACGTTGCCCGCAATTGTTATATCTGTAACCGCGACTACGATCGCGCTCACGTTTTCTACGATTCTCTCTGTCCCGATTGCGCCGAGTTTAATTGGACGAAGAGGAACCAGACGACAGATTTGTCGGGCCGTTACGCGTTGCTTACAGGTGGTCGGGTAAAGATTGGATATCAAGCGGCGTTGAAGTTGCTGCGTGCCGGTGCCCACGTTGTCGTGACAACGCGATTTCCTCGCGATGCCTCAACACGATTTCTGGATGAAGAAGATAGCGATCAATGGAAAGACCGTCTGCAATTGTACGGAATCGATCTCCGTCACACTCCCAGCGTCGAGGCACTGGCAGAACACCTCGCCGCTTCGTTGCCGCAGCTAGATTTCATCTTGAACAACGCCTGCCAGACCGTTCGTCGGCCGCCTGGGTTCTATGCCCACCTGATGGAAGGTGAGGCGCGATTGATGGACTCACTTCCGCCCGAGGCAAAGCCACTGTTGGAATCATACGAGCAATTGCGCAGTAGCGGCGTCTCCGACATTACCTCCTCAAACAACCTTCCCACGCAAGTGAGCGATAGCCTGGCTGGTATTCAGCGAGCAGCGGAGTTGTCGCAGATCCCTCTGGCTCCTGGCGATCGAGTGACGGGCGAAGAGATTTTTCCCGAGGGGCAATTGGATGGCGATTTACAGCAGGTAGATCTACGCTCAATCAACAGCTGGCGTTTGCCGTTGGCCGACGTTCCGACTGTCGAGTTGCTGGAGGTACACCTTATTAATGCCGTCGCGCCATTCATCCTCAACGCTCGACTCAAACCCCTCATGCTGCGAACTGCGACTCGAGATAAACACATCGTCAACGTGTCTGCGATGGAGGGAATCTTCTACCGAGCTTACAAAACGGATAAACATCCGCACACCAATATGGCCAAAGCTGCACTCAATATGATGACCCGAACGTCGGCACAAGATTATGTCGAAGACGGAATTCATATGAATAGCGTCGATACTGGCTGGATTACCGACGAAGATCCCGCGAATGTTGCCGAGCGAAAACGCAAAGAACATGGTTTCTACTCGCCGCTGGATCAAGTGGACGCGGCTGCTCGTATCTGCGACCCCATTTTTGCTGGATTGATTTCCGGCGAGCACCTGTGGGGTAAGTTTCTTAAGGATTATCAGATTGCGAATTGGTAAGCAGCTTTGCAGGTGATTGGGATACTTGGAAACGATGCGGCTACGCTTGCAGGTATCCTCTGCTGGATCTGGAGAGTCGACAGGTTTTTCCTTCAGGATCCGACCAACGGTCGTCTTGCCAATGTGAATACCAACGCGGGCCAGCGTGTCGGCGATCTTCACCTTGCCCAACGACGGACAGAACAGCTTTATTCGCTGGACCGCATAACGAACAAAGTCGGGAAATCGATTCACAGGTGTCATCGTTTGAAGCAGCGAGTCGTCATCGGCACGTCGAAGCCAACTTCTGATTGTTTCGTCTGAGACGAAGAAATGACGATCGGTTTCTGCCTTGCTCCAACCTCGCATTGCCCGGAGTTCCACAATGGCCATCCGTTCAACTGGTGAATACTGTGGACGTCGTTGCGGGGGGATGCGATTCATTCGAGAACCGAGAATCCTCAGCTCTTCGCGAAGCATCGCGACCTCAGTTTCGAGTCTGTGAATCTTTACTTCGAGCACGTCGCCGTTTTGAATGAGAAGCTCACGGCTAGACAGTATCGCAATGCGTACGATGCCGATCACGTTGAATACCGCGTGTCGAACGTAATGGGACCAGTTCTTGGGCAAGGGTAGGGAGTCAATTTCCTCTTCGCATTCATCGTGACTTGTAACCTTGCTCATTATCAACCCGAAATGGACCATTGTAGGTACCCGCTTGTGGGCTCGAGAGAAATTGCCTGCTAACATGATGGGTAATAGTCCGAGAGGCCGATTGCGCGGTTGGTATCAAAGAGCACCGTCACCCAGTAGGGCGTGGTGGTCACTCGCAAGAGCTACCGAAAGTCGCTGGGC
>Ga0115002_10002765_pt1 | contig 22547 bp, 22 predicted proteins | sample ArcticOcean_MG_C_8_FD_89576 | JGI IMG/M metagenome (GOLD analysis project Ga0115002, IMG submission 89576) | Marine microbial communities from western Arctic Ocean - ArcticOcean_MG_CB11_86 | ecosystem: Environmental > Aquatic > Marine > Oceanic | place: Arctic Ocean: Canada Basin | collected... | reverse complement strand
CACAACTGATCTACGTCTGGTCTGGGTAACATTGTTCTCCTCCAAACATTTACGGGTTTAGAGGAAATATGTATCTGGACCAGACTATGTTCAACCATCCTGAGATTATCTCAGGATACTACCGGTCATTTGAATTCGGAGATTTTGTTAAATAACCAGTGAAAGAGAAATGATGGCTATGCCCACGCCCACAATAGCGGGGCGAGCAAGATGTTCTTTCCAGTAGAAGTGGGCAAAGAGGTTGTCGAGCAAGACGACAGAACAGCCAAGAGCTGGAAAAAATAGGGTGCCAGGTAAATGGCTCAGTGCGGTCATGATCACGCAGAGGGCTCCGGCATTGTAGAGGCCAATAAAGATGCCGAGTTTGATGGCAGGCTTTTGTGGGCGATGCTTTTTGAAAGCAATAACAGCGCAGCCCATGAGGCCTGAAGTGGCTCCGACGACCAATAAGATTTGTAAGTCCATTGCATCGAGGCCATTGTAGTGTACCGAGCGCAAACATGTGTGGCTGAGCCCTTGCCAGAAGCAGATGAGTGCCAGTAGGCCAAAAGCTTTTAGGCCTTTGATTTGGGTGGTACTGGTAGCGTTGGAGGTCATGAGGGCCAGTGCAATGAGAGCGAATAAGAGGCCGATAAATTGCGTGGAGGCCATCGGCTCACCCCAAAGATAAATACCAAGGCCGATGGGCACGATAATGGACATTCTGAATGCCGTGAGTACAGAACCCACTGGGGCGATGGTGAGGCCGTAATTCATCAAGAGCATTGAGCTGATGAAGACGGTGCCGGTTGCAAGGCCGGTGTAGATTGCCCCCGTCGGAAATATCCAGGCATCTGTTACAATGAGATAGATTGCGATGGATAGGGCTACCGTGAGGTAGTTTACGGTGACGACAACAGGGGCATAATAGCCGCGTCGGTGGCCAAGTTTGAAGAACTGGATAAAACCAAAGTCGAGGATGATGGAGAGGAAGAGCCAGGTCATAGGGTGTTTGCTTCTTTACATGACAAGGGTAATGGCTATGACAGCCAAGCCCACGCCTGCAATGGCGGGGCGCGTGAGATATTCTTTCCAGAAGAAGTGTGCAGAAAGGTTGTCGAGCAAGACGACGCTGCATCCAACGATGGGAAAGTAGACGGTTCCTGGGACGACGCTTAACGCTGTGAGGACGATAGAGAGTGCCAGTGTGTTGTAAAGCCCAATGCCCATGCCCACATAGACATCTTTGGCACGGAAGGTTTGGCGGCGCAGGATAACAAAGATCCATCCTAAGGTTCCGGCGGTTGCGCCAATGATCATTAAGACGTTGAGGCGGTATGGATCAAGGCCCGCATAGTGCACCCAGCGCATACAGGTCATACCAATACCTTGAATAATGAAGATGACCAAGATTATTGCAAATGCTTTGGAACCACGTAGGGGATGGTGGCTCGATTTGTTGTGGGTCATGAGGGCGAGGGCGACAATGGCGAGGGTGATGCCCATGAGTTGGAGGACGGTAATGGGTTCGGCCCAAATCCAGACACTCAGGGCAACGGGTACGAGCATTGACAAGCGGAAGGAGGTCATGACGGGTGCTACACCGGCAACGGTGAGGGCATAGGTCATGATGAGCATGGAGGTGATAAAGGTGATGCCAATACAGATGCCCACCTTAAAGATGTCGGGCGAAAATGTCCATTGATCATTTAGAAAGAGATAGAGGGCAAGCGAAGAGGATAAAGCAATATAGTTGGACGATACAACGACAGGGGCATATTCCCCTCGGCGCTGTGAGCCTTTGAAGAGTTGTACAAATCCAAAACTGAAGAAGATAGCGATGAAGACCCAGTGCAAAAGACACCTGCTCCCAAATGATATGGATGACGATAAATTTTGAAGGAATAAGATAAAGGGTTTTGTCAATGGGCGCATGAAAAAAGCCGATCTAAATAGATCGGCTTTTTTAAAAATTATCCCAGTACTGGTATGGACAAACCTCGACAGATTTTCTTTGCCAATATATCTGGTATTTCTGTGTGACGCGGGACTGTTTCAATTTGTCCTGTTTGGGGATTTGTCCATATAGAATGTGAACGCCCTTCTCTTTTTAAGTAACACCCATTTTTTCTCAGATGTTTGAGAAAAGCGTTCCGTTTCATTCGACAACAACTGTTCCACAGACGGCATCACTGGGAACACCTCGCAAACCATCTTCTCGTCTGTCTTCTAAGATAAGAGCAATAGCGTCAGACAAGCTTTGGATTGCTTCTTCTTTGGTTTTGCCTTGTCCATTTGCACCTGGGACTTCTGGTGAATAGGCAATAAACCAGTTCTCATCTTGCTCAATCACATAAGAAAATTCATTTCTCATTGGTGGCTCCTGAAGGTTGGCACTTTTTACGCTCTTTTTAAAAATCTTCAAATTTCACATTATGTCAATGGTAAAATCTATGATCCTTTTAATTTTTCTTCAACTTCTGGGTCGATATCGATGAGCGATTCAGGAATTGGCTCCGGTTTGTGATTGCGAAATAATACCCAATACATGACAGCGGCCATGAGAATATAGGATATGAGGCCGAACCAGGGATGAATTTCCTGCGCCATAAAGACGGTATTGGTCGGCAGTGCCGAGCCTTCGTAGTTTGTGAAGATGCCGGCAAACATGTTGTTGGCAACGTGGATGCCAATGGCAAGTTCTGAGGTATTGTCTTTGAGCGTGATGAGGGTGAGGAAGGCACCCCAAGCAAAATAGGCCAACCAAGCAGGCAGGCCGTGTTCAATTTCGGGGTTGGCAAAATGGAGGGCCATAAACCCCAGGCCATTTAATGTGATGAGCACGATGGGTTGGCGGAATAAATGGCCACAGGCTTGCAGGAGATAACCTCTGAAAAGGAACTCTTCTGAGGCAGCTTGGAATGGAATGAACAGCACAACAAGAATGGCGAATTTGTAAAATTGTGTGGGGTCGAGCGTGTAATGGTAGGTGCCGGGGAAAATGAGTTCTTCAATGAGTGTTGCTAAAATGATAAAGAGGATTTGCCATTTAAAGCCTTGCCATAAACGGGGCCAACGAATTGTGAGGTAGGGTGTGATTAAGGATAGGAATGGGCGACGATGTAAGTGACAAACGGCAACATAGATGCCAATGATGAGTGCGAAGAACGTAAGGCTGAGTGCAATGAAGTCGGGAAGAGGATGTGAACCATCCATAGGTTCTGCGCCAGATTGGAAATCGCGACTATAAACAAGCATGATGAAAATGGTGCTGCCCAAGAGCCAGATACAGGCCATCACAAACAGGCCAATGAGATAAGTTCCCCAGCGTGTTTTGCCTTGGTCGGCAAGATCGAGAAATGCGCTGCCCATTTCTTTTGGTTGCGCTGTGCGCTCATTCATGAAGTTGTCAGATATGTTTTCGTCCTCTTTTGTGTACGTGTTTAGGTGTTAAGCGCCCCTTCTCCTATTTATAGGAGAAGGGGCGCTTTTTTACCAATCGGCGACACTGCCGTCATTTTCGTAGTAGTGTTCTCCGCCGAGTTCTTCTTCGTAGAGGTTGATGTTTTGTTCGGCTTCTTCGGGAATGAGATCGAAACCCAGGCCGGGTTTGGTGGGCAGGTCGATGTGCCCATCTTTGACGACCCAGGGTTCTTGCAAGAGGCCGTTGCCCAAGCCTTCATCGACTTGTTCTTGGTAGAGAAAGTTGGGTACGGCCGCATCAACTTGCATACAAGATGAGAATGCGACTGGACCGATGGCGCAGTGGGGCAAGATGTGCATATAATAGACTTCGGCCATGTTGGCAATGCGTTTGAGTTCTGAAATGCCACCGGCGTGTGAGCCGTCGGGCTGAATATAGGAGACCACATTTTTTTCAAAGATTTGGCGAAATTCCCAGCGCGAGAGCAGGCGTTCACCGGTTGCAATGGGAAAGGGCACGTGGTCGGAAACGTGTTTGAGTGCGTCTATGTTTTCTTGAGGCACGGGTTCTTCGACAAACATGGGACGCATCCCTTTGATTTCGTGGCAGACTTCAACGGCGAGCCCAGGGGTCATTTTACCGTGAAAGTCGAAGCAGAGTTCACAGTCGTCGCCGACCCATTCACGCATTGTGTAGGCGCATTTGACAAAGTGGTCGATGGTGGCGGGGGGTTCGTGGGCGCGCCATTTGCCCGCGGGGCCCGATTTGAATGCTTTGTAGCCGCCTTGTTTTTGGAGTTTTTCAAGGCGTGCGCGTGATGATTCGAGGCCTTTTTCGGATAGGTCGCGAATGCCCCAGTGTGCGTAAACTGCAATTTTGTCGCGCACAGCGCCACCCAGGAGTTGATACGTGGGCACGCCAAAGTGTTTGCCTGAAATATCCCACAAGGCTTGATCGATTCCTGACAGCGCGCTCATGAGCACGTTGCCGCCGCGAAAGAAGGCGGAGCGGTAGATGTGTTGCCAGTGGTGTTCAATGGTGAGTGGGTTTTTGCCTATAAGATAGTCGGTGAGTTCTTCAACAGCGCCCCAAGTGCTTTTGGGTTTGCCTTCGAGCGTGGTTTCTCCCCAGCCGACAATGCCGGTGTCTGTGGTGATTTTGATGAGGCGCATTCTTTTGCGGGGGTAGAATTGTTCTATTTTGGCAATTTTCATGGCGATGTACTCCTGTAAGTTTTTGAAGATTATTCAACTCTGAGTGTTTCAATCTGTTCATTGAGATCGTCTGGCAAGGGGCCTTGTTCGGCGGCGCGTACACATTCCTCAATTTCTTGTGGATTTCTTGCACCAATAATAATGGTGTCCATTTCGTTTTGTCCAACCATAAAACGCACACCGAGTGTAGCGAGAGACATACCGCTCTCGGCTTGGAGAGCGAAAACTTTTTTGTAGCTTTCCAAGAGTTCGGGTGTCATCCAGTTGGGTGGGGAGTTGAGCAAGTCTGGATTTGAGACGGCAAGGCTGCGTGCAAAAATGGCACCGATCATACCGACACAGCCTTTTTCTTTTGCAATGGGCAGGGCTTGGCGTGCCCCTCGGCGAATGAGGTCGTAGTTGAAAGCGAGTAAGAATGTGTCTACGTCAACATGCTCTAATACACGGCTCATGTTGTCGGCGGTATTTCCTGAAATGCCGATGAAGCGACAACGTCCTTCGGTTTGTAATTGCCGCAGCGTTTGTAGGGCGGGGGCGTCGTTGAAGTTGTAATTATAATTAGGATCCAGACGGCCTTTAATAGAGGTATCTGTAGACCACCAGTGGTGCGAGTCGGCTTCGTGTAATTGGAGGGTGTCTACGTGATCACGGCGAAGCAGGCGTAGGTTTTCTTCAAGTTGGGTGGTGAGGGCGTCGGGTGAATGGTAACGAGAGGGGTTGGCAAAGTAGCCGAGTTTGGTGGCCAGCAAGTAACCGTCTTTTTTGTCTTTGAGGCCTTCGCCTAAAACGGCTTGCGATACACCCTTGCAATACATGGGTGAGGTATCGAAGTAGGTTACACCAAGGTCTAAGGCTTTGTGAACCGTGGCCACACCGTCGGCAAAGGAACTGGCGGTGAGGTAAGCACCACCCAGGCCGATGATAGAGGTTTTTTCTCCGGTTTGTCCGTAGGGTCTGTTTTCCATAAATAAGTCCTTATATGTCTTAAAACCGATACAAGTTCAACGCGTTTTCAACTTTGACCTTACGTTCTAACTCTGGACTGAGTTTGATTGGAAAGGCGCGGTCGGGTGCGTCAAAATCCCAGTGGGGATAATCGGTGGCAAAGAGCAGTTTGTCGGGTTGGTCGAAGTGTTCTAAGAATTGGTCGAAGTGTTCGGGTTTTTCGGGTTCTTCCATGGGTTGTGTGGTGACCCAAACGTGGTTGTGAATGTAGTGTGAGGGTGGGTGTTGTACGTGTGGCACTTCGTCTTTGAGTTGTTCATAGGTTCGGTCGAGTCGCCACGAGAGGGCGGGCAACCAGGCCATTCCGCCTTCGATGAGTACGATTTTGAGATTGGGGTAGTGATCAAAGACACCTTCAAAGATCAGGCTGATGATGTGGTGCTGAAAGGCTTGGGCCATGCCGCCGTGATATTCAATATAATAAGAGGGCCAGCCTGTTCCGGTAATGGGGTGACCGCCGTTGCCGCCGCCAAAGTGGATGCCTACAGGCAAGTTGTTGCGCTCTGCGGCTTCGTAGAGCGGCCAGTATTTTCGGTTGCCCAATGGGGCAGATGTAAATGTGGGTAAGAGGATTTGTACGAAACGGGGATCTTGGGCAACGCGGTCGATTTCTTCGGCGGCGAGGGCGCCATTTTCAAAAGCGACGATGAGAGACGCGCGCAAACGGGGTTCGGGGTCGAGCCATTCGGCGGCTTGGCAATCGTTAATGGCGCGGGCAAAAGCGGCATCGTATTCGGGCAGTTGGTTGCGAATGGGGGTGAGGGTGTTGAGAATGCCGAGGTCAATGTCCCACGCGTCTAAGAGTTGTTCGCGTAGGAAGGGCAGGTTGGAGCCTGGGCTGCCGCCACCTGGTGGCCACGCGTCAACACGATGGGCGCCGGGTTGGCTTTTGGGGTAGCTCGTACCGGCAAAGCCTCTTCGCCCAAAACGCTCGTGATAGGCGCGACATTGGTCGGGAATGAATTTGTTGAGCGCAGGGCGCAAGCCGTTGTGGATGTCGCAATCTATGAGTTTGATATCTTTTGCGCTTGGTCGGGTGGTCGATTCGGTGAGGGTTGCTGACATATGAGACTCCTATTTTACTTTTTAAAACCCATAAAATTTCTGTGCATTCTCATTCATGATTTTTTGTATTAACGCATTGGGTAAACCGGACGGAAGGGTGCTGTCGTGATTGTGTGGATAGTCGCTGGAATAGAGAATGAGGTCTTCTGAGCCGATTTGCTCGATAATTTCTAAGAGGGCGTCACTCTTGGGTGGTGCATCGGTTGGGGTGAGTGAGAAGCGCATGTGTTTGCGAATGTATTCTGAGGGCGATTGGGTGAGCCAGGGGATTTCGCGTCGAATGCCTTTCCAATCTTTGTCGAATCGCCACATGAGTGAGGGCAACCACGTCCAGCCACTTTCGAGGAAGATTATTTTGAGATCGGGAAAGTGATTCAATATGCCACCGCTGATGATGCTTAAGATTTGCGATTGAAAGACGCTGGCCATGCCGGCGTATTCTTCAATGTAGAAGGTAGGCCAACCGGTGGGTGTGGCGGGTGTGCCGGGAACGCCGCCAAAGTGAATGGCGATTTTGAGGTCGCACTCAGAGGCGGCTTTGTAGATGGGATGATAGTTGCGATTGCCGTAGGGGAGGGGGGCGCGAACTGGGAGGAGGACTTGGACAAACTCGGGGCGGTTGCCAATGCGTCGAATTTCTTCGGCGGCGAGTTCGGGGTATTGTGGAGGCACAACGATAGATGCGCGGAGTCGGGGTTCTTTATTGAGCCATTCGTTCAGTTGCCAATCGTTTACGGCTTGGGAAAGTGCAAGGGCAGCGTCTGGATTGTGAATGCCATCTACGGCGTAGAGGCAGTTGAGGATGCCGATGTCGGTGTTTGGGATATCGAGTGCTTGTTCGCGCAATGTTTCTAAGTTGGAGCCCGCTGATCCACCGCCCTTAGGATGTGTGTCTGAGCGTGCAGTAACACTTGCGCCAACGGGATAATATTTGTCGGTTGCACCTGCAAAGCCTGTGATCTGGAGTTGGTCTATCCAGTAGTCTGAGAGATAAGGATAGAGGGCCTTGGCGTTGGGCACGGTGTTGTGGATGTCGGTGTCGATTTTCATGATTCAAACGGATGAATTTGTAAGTTGTGATCTAAAACGTAAGCTTGTTTGGCCTTTGATTTGAGTTTTAGAAATTTGTCTCGATAGCGCACTGTTTGTACCCCTGTTTTGGTGGCGTAGAGAATGGCTTGGGTGAGGTGACCGTTTTTCCAGGTGATGTCGAGTTCAACGCCGCCACGTGCGCGTAGGCCTTCTATTTGACCATCGGGCCACGCAGAGGGCAATGCGGGAAGGAGGTGGATGTCGCCGGTGTGGTTTTGGAGGAGGAGTTCGGCGATGCCAGCGGAGGCGCCGAAGTTGCCATCGATTTGGAACGGGGGGTGTGCGTCAAAGAGGTTGGGATAGGTGCCGCCGTCTTTCATTTTAGTACCGCTTTCATTCACAAAGCGCAATTGGCGTTGGAGGAGTTTGTGTGCTCGGTCGCCATCGCGGAAGCGGGCCCAAAAATTGAGTTTCCAGCCCATGGACCAGCCGGTGCCTTCGTCGGTGCGAAATTCGAGGGATTTTTTGGCGGCTTCAAAAAGTGTAGGTGTTTTTTCAGGGGTGATTTCTTTGCCGGGGTGCAAGCCCCAGAGGTGTGAGACGTGGCGGTGTGTGTTTTCTGGGTCATCGGTGTCTTCAAGCCATTCTTGGAGTTGGCCCAAGCGACCGATTTGGTGTGGCGCAATGCGTTTGCGTTTGGCAATGAGGATTTTGCGAAATTGGGTGTCGAGGCGCAAGGTGCGGCTGGTATCGATGCAGTTGGTGAAGAGGTCGCGAATGATTTGGTGGTCCATTGTGGGGCCTGCGACGAGGCCGCCATTTTCGGGTGAGTTTGAAGGGGTGCTGATGAGGTGGCCTGTGCGTGGGTCTTCGATGAGGTGATCGACAAAGAATTGTGCCGCGCCTTTCATGAGGGGGTAGGCTCTGTTGCGCAGAAAGTCTCTGTCGCGGGTGTATTCATAATGCCACCACAAGTGTTGGCACAACCAGGCACCACCCGTGGGCCAAATGCCGTGATTGCTGGCGTTGATGGGCGCGGTGCCACGCCAAATATCGGTGTTGTGGTGGAGTACCCAGCCGCGACAGCCGTAGTGAGATCGTGCGGTTTTTTGCCCGCTTTTGGCGACTTCTTCGAGCATGCCAAAGAGGGGTTCATGGCAGGGGGATAGGTTGCACGATTCGGCAGGCCAATAGTTCATTTCGGTGTTGATGTTCACGGTCCACTTGCTGTCCCAGGGCGGTTCTAATTGATCGTTCCAAATGCCTTGTAAATTGGCGGGCTGACTGCCTTCGCGTGAGGCGGCAATGAGGAGATATCGCCCATATTGAAAGTAGAGGGCTAAGAGGTGTGGGTCTTCGCGTTCGGGCAATTTGGCAAGGCGCTGGTCAATGGGTTCGTCAATGGTTTCTCCGAGATGGATGGCAACACGGCGGAACAGCGATTGGTGGTCTTGGAGGTGTTCGTCGAGTAGGTCGTCGAAGGTTTTGTTTTGGAGTGTTCTGACGATTTGCTCACAGCGTTTTGTAGGGTCTGCTGTGAGTTTTTTAAAGTCTTTAAAATTGGTTGCTGCTGTGAGAATGAGTGTGACGACGTCGGCTTCTTGAATGTAAATACCGTCGTCTGCTGCAGCGATGTAACCATTTTTAACTTGGGTGAACAACCGTGCTTCAAAAGCCATGGGGTTGCGGGCAACTTTGCCTCTGAGCGCAATTTGGGCGTCTTCAAGAACTTGGTGTTCGAGGCGGGCGTGTGGGCTGTCGAGCGATGCGGTAAAGGCGAGCTGATTGGGTTTGTTTGATGAGAGGCGTATGATGATGGCTTGTGCAGGATAACTTGCAAAGACTTCGCGAGTGAATATGACGTCATCAATTTGATATGTGGTGGTGGCGATGCCTGTGTCGAGGTTGAGGTCGCGATAATAGTCTGTGACGTTTTCATGTTCGGGAAAGGACAAGTGCAGATCGCCACATGGTTGGTATGCTTTTTGGCGTTTGGGATTGCCCATAAATTGTTTGAAGGCGAGTTTTTCGGCTTCTTCTTGTTTTCCATCAAAGATCAATTGTCGGATTTGAGGGAGGTATTTGACCGCGCCTTTGCGGTGATATTCATGGGGGCCACCCGTCCAGAGGCTGTCTTCGTTAAATTGAATGCGTTCGTTTTGTACATTGCCAAAGACCATTGCGCCCAAACGCCCACATCCCACAGGTAAGGCTTCTACCCAATGCTCGGCGGGTTGTTCATACCAAAGTTTGAGATTGTCCCAGTTGGTCATGCTAAAGTTCCTTACCCTACATGAGTGGTTAAACCGCCGTCAACGACGAGGTTTTGACCGCTGATATATCCGGCTTCATCAGAGGCCAAAAAGAGAGCTGCATTCCCAATGTCTTCAGGTTTGCCCGATTGTTTGAGGCGAGGGCGTGTGTCGGGTGGGGTGGGTGCGCTGTTGGTTTGTTGTGGGGCAGATGTAACACCTGGGTTGTGTGCGTAATCAGGTTCTAAGTTGTCGCTGTTGTGGCCCAATTGGGTGCGAATGGCACCTGGGCTGATGGCGTTGATACGGATATTTTGATCTGCGTATTCAAAGGCGGCTTGGCGCGTAAAACCAAAGATGCCTGCTTTGGATGTGGCATAAGCGCTGTAGTTTGGCCAGGCATACATGCCTTGTACTGAGGCGATGTTGACAATGGAGCCCCCACCGCGTGTGATCATGTGTGGAATGGCCTCGTGGCAGGTTCGGTAGACGCTGGACAGGTTGACGTCTAAGACGCGTTGCCAACGGTGTGGTTCGGTATCGGTGACTGTGCCAGTGATATCTACACCCGCGTTGTTGATGAGAATATCGACACCACCAAAGTGCGCCACAGTTTGGGCAATGAGGTTGGCAACCGATGTGTCGCTGCTGACGTCGGTTTCGATAAAGAGGGCCTGATCGGACGTTGATGCCAATTTGGGACCCTTTTCTGTGTCGCGATCGGCAATGACCACAGAAGCGCCTTCTTGTAAGAATATTTCAACTGTTGCACGCCCGATGCCATTGGCACCGCCGGTGACAATGGCGATTTTATTGTGTAATCTCATGTGCTGCATTCTCCAATGACGTGTCGTTTGTGATGGGTTTTGGTGTCGGTTTTTCAAAAATATGCTGGCAATTGTAATAAGGTCACATTAAAGTAATTTGTTGCGTAATATTGTGCTTGTTCAACACAATAAGAATCTATAGGTTGGTGTCCCTCATTTCGGCGTGTGATCTTGTGAGAGTCCTAATTCGTTTTTTGTCTGTTCGGAGTATTTATATGCCACAATCTAAATTAGAACCCAAATTGATCACAGTTTTAAAAGAGGGTTATTCTCTTACGCAGTTGCGACAAGATGTGATCGCGGGTCTTATTGTGGGCATTGTGGCCTTGCCGCTGGCCATAGCGTTTGCCATTGCGTCGGGTGTGAAACCCGAGCAAGGGTTGTATACAGCAGTCATTGCTGGTTTTATTATTTCAGCATTGGGTGGCAGTCGTGTTCAAATTGGGGGTCCAACGGGCGCCTTCATTGTTATCGTTTATGAAATTGTGCACCAATATGGGTATGAAGGTTTGGCCACCGCCACACTAATGGCTGGTGTTTTGTTGGTGATTATGGGTTTTGCCCGATTGGGTGCTGTGATTCAGTTCATTCCTTACCCATTGACCATTGGTTTTACATCGGGTATTGCTTTGATCATTTCGGTGACACAAGCACGCGATTTTTTGGGTCTACAAATGGCAACGGTTCCTGGTGATTTTATGGAAAAGTGCGTTGCTTATTATGAACATTTTTCCACCTGGAATCCTGAAGCTTCGGGTATTGGTCTTTTTACGGTCGCAATTGTGTGGTTTTGGCCCCGCATTACACGCCGGGTGCCTGGGTCTTTGATCGCCATTTTTGGTACAACAGCCATTGTGCATGGGTTGGGTTTGTCGGTCGAAACCATTGGCAGTCGATTTGGTGCGGTGCCTTCATCATTGCCTATGCCCCATTTGCCAAATTTGGAATGGGACCATGTCAAACAACTTTTTTCTCCCGCATTGTCGATTGCACTTTTAGGCGGTATTGAATCGCTGTTGTCGGCTGTTGTGGCAGATGGTATGACAGGGCGCAGACACCGTTCGAATATGGAGATTATTGCGCAGGGCGTGGCCAATATTGCCTCACCTATCTTTGGTGGCATACCTGCAACAGGTGCCATTGCACGAACGGCTACAAATATAAAAAGCGGGGGCCGTACACCCATTGCAGGCATTGTTCATGCCTTCACATTGTTGTATATTATGGTTTTTGTTGGCAAATGGGCTGCATTGATTCCGTTGGCAACCTTGGCAGGTATTTTATTGGTTGTTGCTTACAATATGAGTGAGTGGCGTTTGTTTGTTAAATTGTTGCGCAGCCCCAAAAGTGATGTGGCCATTATGCTCAACAGCTTCTTGTTAACTGTGTTGGTCGATTTGACCATTGCCATTCAGGTTGGGGTGGTGCTTTCGGCGTTTTTGTTTATGCGGCGTATGTCTGAAGTGACACAAATAGGCTATACAACAATGGCAACAGAAGAAGAAGATGATCCTACCGATCCCAATGCTATCGGCCAACGTACCATACCCGATGGTGTTGCCGTGTTTGAAGTGTATGGATCCTTTTTCTTTGGTGCCGCAGAAAAGTTTAAAACGGCGATTACACAAATTGAAAAACAGCCACGGGTTTTGATTTTGCGCTTGCGCCATGTTTTGGCCATCGATGCGACGGCGTTGCGTGCCGTTGAAGATTTGTATGAGCGCATTCGCAACGGGGGTGGTATTTTGCTGCTTTCAGGCATACACGCACAACCTTTGGTTGCTTTGGAACGTGCGGGTCTGTTTGATTTGATTGGCAAAGACAATGTGACTGCCAATATCGATTTGGCTATTAAACGCGCAGAAGAAATTTTGGCAACGGTAGATCAGGTTTAGAAAGAAGAGGGATTTTCTTTTTAAAGGCATATACCGCATCCCATTTGCAAGTGGGATGCGGTATTTTTATTCAAAACACAAGCGTGCATAACGCAAAAATATGCCCCCACCAGGGCGACCAAAAGGGCCGTTGACGGCAAGTACGGCAATGACGTGTGTGTGGCCTGTTTCGGCACTTTCGGTGATGCAAACGCGTTGTGGGTAGTTGAAACCTGAGACACACCCACGACCTGTTTCGCCAAAGGCTTTGTCGCATTCCCCATCGATCCAGAGTTCGCCATAGTCATCGACACAGGTTTCGAAATAGACTGATTTGCCTGCGATGTTTTCGCCGTCGACGGTTTCGGGTAGGGTGACGGATATGCGATACCAACCAAAGCAGAAGCCTTTGGAGCGGCCTTTTTGAATGTCGTCAATCACGTCCCAGGTGCTGTCGTCATAATCGGCCAAGCGGGCAGGCGTTTCGGCAAGTTGATCGACCAGACCCCCATTGGGTTCACCGGGCACAAGGCCATCGGTATAACGCCATTGTGCGTTGACGCGCGTTTTGTGTTCGGCATTTTCAAGGTCTAATATTTGTTGGCTCATGATATTCCTCAATGAAAAAGGGTTAGTGCGCGAAGTGCAGAGAGTGGCGCGTAAAATCAAATGGTTCTTCACGCTTTGAGTCACGCGCTTCGCTCTCTGTGCTTTAAAATTAAAAACGTTGTTGATAATTGTTGGATTGATTTACGCCATCAATATTCTTCACCCGCCCCACTTCGCCTGATTCGAGGCGCACCTTAATGCCGTGTGGGTGTGTTTGGGCATTGGTTAGGATGTCTTTGACAATGCCTTGGGTTAAGGTGCCCGAACGTTGATGTTGTTTTTGAACAATGGCGACTTTGAGACCGGCTTTGATTTGGCTGCGTTGTGTGCCCATTTTTACTCTCTGTGTTATGTTCGGGGTGTGATGTTGAGGTCCCAGCTTTTCCAGTACTGTTTCACGGGATCATCTTGTGGCCATTCGGCATATACTTCGTCCCAAGTGAGCCAATGTAAATGCGGTTGAAGTGAATCTTCGCGAACGGGGTGACTGCGAGGTTGATAGCGGTAATCGCAAGACAAACGCAAGCGGTCTGATTGATTGTCGCGACCTTGATGCACGGTGAGACTGTGTAAAAAGAGCACATCGCCACAGGTCATGGGGGCGGTAGCCCAACGGGTGTTTTCATCGAGTGTAACACCACGTCCACCGGCACCTTCTGCGGCCTGGGTTTCGAGCTTGCCCTGTTCGTGCGTACCGGCTGCACAGGCCAACCCACCCAATTCATTTGGGCAATCGCCTAAGGGAAACCAAGCGGTCCAGGTATTTTCGCTGCCGCCAATATAATAATTGTCTTGATGGGGCGGGGTAGAATATCGTGCAGAGTTGGGAAAGAGCAAGCGGAGAATGTTGCGACTGTGGGGTAAAACGGGTTCGTTGAATAAGATTTCGAGTGGTCGAATGAGGCGGGGGTGTAGGGCCATGGCATGAAAGGCCTGTAATCTTTGTATGTCACAATAGAAGTCGCGCCATTGGGGTGTTGCTTCTTTGTTTCCAGGTACATCGGGTGCAGCGACACCCAATAAAGGAGGTGTGTTGGGTGCAAGCCATCCATAGGTTTGAACGATGTCCATGATGGGTTTGCGAAGGGTGATGATGTCGTTTTCTGGTAGGAGGTTTTTAAAGAAGAGATAGCCTTCTTTCTGCGCAAACGCGCGAAGTTTTTCAGGTGTTTCGAGCATGGGTGTCGCGTCTTTAAATGGCGCGACGTTTTTCATGGTGGTCATTGCCATTGTATTACTCCGGGTGATGATATTTTAATATTTCATCAATTGCAAGTCTGTGAACGGCCACGCGTTTGTCTAAGGGCCAAGACGTGGAGGCGGTTTCGGTGATGATGATGTGGTCGGTATGATGGGCATATACGTAGGGTGACAGGCCGACTTCTCCCCAAGAGAGCGAAACTTTGTAAACACCTTCTACGATCAGATCTTCATCATTTGTATCATCGTTACTTTGGGTGTCTATGGGACCTATTTGTTTGCTTTTTTCTGCGATGGATGGGGCTAACCACTGTTGGTTTTTGTGTTGTTCATAAAAGTAGGAACCGTTGCCGTCGTAGTCTTCATGCATGTCGAGGTGAGCGGCGAACGTGCGGTCTTGGAGCGCATATTTGATTAAGTTGGCTTCGGGCACGGTGTCGCTTTCAAATGCACGGTTGATGTCAGTGCCTTGGGCGTTTTCGCGTGTGTTGGCAACATAGCCTGTGGGATTGATACACGGAATAAACAGGATATGGAATTTTTCAGATATCTCTGAGAGGTCGCTTTCGAGAAATTGCAAAATGGCTTCCACTGGGGCAGGTTCGTCGCCGTGCATGCCGGCTGAGAGTAGGATGCTCGCTTTTTTTGGCGAAGGTTCGCCCAATGAAAGTTGATACATTGGGTATTCCTGAACGATGCCGATGGTTTGCATGCTCAAATGGGGACTTTGAAGTGCGTTGAGGCGTTTTTCTATATCAGAATATTTTCGTGTGGACATAGGGTTCCTATTTGTAGAATTGATCAATGTCGTAAATTTTGAGCATAATTTCTGAGTCGCGTGCCCAGTCGGTGCCACGTGTGTAATAGGTGATGAGGGCTTCGTTGTTTTGGTAGTGGACGGCAGCGTAAGCTGCGTCGTGATCGGTTCGGTTGTCGATGTCACCCACGATGTCCCAGGTTTCGCCTTCATCTTTTGATAGGGCAGCCGTAAGGGGAGTGCGCGGCCAATTGCGATCTGATGCGACACAATTCCATAAGAGTAAGAGATCGCAATTGGGCATACGAGTGACCAAGGGTGGTGAATCGGGTGCGGGTAGGTCGATGGGTTCGGGTGTGGTCCAGGTGGTGCCTTGGTCGTCGGAGTAGGCTTTGTAAATACATTTTTGTGTGGTGCGTAACAAACATAAAAGACGGCCGTCTTTGCGCTCGATAATGGATGGTTCGTGTGCACCTCGCCCCGGTGCGGTCATGGTGTTGTTTGACATGTGCCACGTTTCAAATTCGTCATCAGAGTAAAAGACAAAGGAATGCAGATCGCCCTTTACATATTTAAAACCGGGACCGCCGTGTGAGGGGAGGAGGATGCGACCTGATGAGAGGCGCACGATGTGATCGTTGTTGGTGTAGTACCAACCGGGCTCTGAAAGTTGTACGACATCGCTCCACGTTTCGCATTCGTCACTGGAGCGTTTCATGTAGACGTTGCGATATTCGCTTGATTCCCAAGATGTGAAGGTGAAGAGGATGTCGTTAGTTTTTTAGACGGATCATGTTGGGGTGTTTGACGTTCTTTCCCCAAACATTTTCTTGCAAGATGAATTTTGGACTCCACGTGCGGCCTTGATCTGTGGAGATTTTGCCTGAGAGTTGGCAGGGAAATTCGTCTTGGGTACCGCGTTCGGTGTCGTATTGGGTGCGAAATGGATCGGAGGGGCGATTGGCATAATACTCGGACCAGACGTGCATCAGTCGGTTGTTGCTCAAGGGAAAGATGAGCTGATGATCATGCCGTGTATTCTCAGGTGTCCAGGGGCAAATGGTTTGTTCGTACTTGGGGGCGATCAAGGGACGGTCGGGCATTTTTAGATTCCTTTTCTGCCTGCATTTCGTATTAGGTCTCGCGTCGATGTTTGCTCGGCATGGCCGGGCAATGTACGGCTAAGAATGAAAACAATAAAGTACAAAAATTGAATACCCGCCAAATAAAGGAGCTCTGGGTCATATGGGGTGCCTGTGAGGTTTTGAACATATTCAAAGATCGTTCCACCAGCCAAACCGCCGATAATGCCCCCAAAGGAGGCACCATACATGATCGTGGAGAAGCTTTCGGCTTGGTAGTCGGGTGAGACGGCTTTCATCATGGTGTGTGTGCGCCCCATTTGATGGGCACCGTCAATGATACCCCAGGCGAGAAAGATGGCACTGGCCCAGAGGGTGAAGTAGAGGGAGTCTGTTGGCAATGTGATCCAGGCAAAACCGAGTATGAACATGCCAAAGAGGGCAAATGAGATGGCCGATCTTCCGCCGTGGCGATCAACGATCTTTCCCCAAAAAGGCAGGCAAATGAGCTGGCCTAAGGCACTAACCGATGTGAGCCAGACAAAATGCATATAGGGCATACCCCGACCTGTGAGCAATACGACCCAGAAGGTGTAACCCATAGAACGCAAACACATATACACAGCCATATAAATGCCGAGGTGTTGGACGGGGTTGTGGTTGAGGACGTGCCAGAGACGTTGGAAGAGGTTTTTGTTGGTATCTACCTGGGGGCGTTCAGACACTTTGCGTATCCACCATGCGCCTAAGAATGTGGCGAGCAATGAGAGCGCAAAAAGAGGCGTGAAATGTTCGGCAGGCGGTTTGGCACCCAAGTACCAGCCTACACAAACGGGTAAGATAATACCAAGGGCGCTTTGGGCCATGCGCATACGCGCCAAGAAATGGCCAATGGCATCCCCCGCGGTATTGTCTTGGATGAGCGGCCACCAAGAGGTATTTGCGGTTTGTTGTAAAAGGCCTCGCAAGGTGATCATGATAATGGCAAGCCAAACCGCTTGTGTGTTTGGTTCAAGATATAAGGCCAGAGCAATAAGACTGAGCGTTGGGAGGATGGAGATCGTGCGGCCCCAGAACATGAGAGAGGCTTTGCCAATTTTGGGAATGAGATAAAGACCGATGAGGCGTGTGGCGCGTTCAAGATGACTGGCCGAAGCAAGCAGACCCACTTGGAACGCCGAAGCATTTAGGGCGAGTAAAAAGAGTGAGCTGATAGAGGTAATAAAGGCGTTGTTCGCCGATCCCATAACGGCCAATCCCACAAGCCGAGGCTGCCCCTTCTTTCGCTGTTCTTCTGTCAGCATGTTTTCCGGTTCCGACATAAATCCCTTTAGTTTAATTTCATCCTTATTTCGTGCGATTTGGCGTAATATATTAATTGTTGTCGTAAATATTACGCCAAAATATACGATAGAGAAGCAGATATTGGCTAAAAAAGAATCCGAGCTATTTTTGTTTATAACAAGCCACTGATATTACTCACCGGTGAAAAGTAACCCGCATCAACCATGGCTTGAAGCACTGTGTCTGCTTCTCGTGGAGAGAGTATTTCGTCTCGGCAGCAGGCTTTGAGAATGCCAATGGTGCCTGTGAATTTTACAGTGTGATCTTGGCAAGCGGCTCTTGCGGCTTTGTCGTCTGTGATTACGATGCCACCACGGGTTTGTGCGCAGGCAATGGAAGAGGCTTCACCAGGGGATAGGGTGCGCAATAAATCGCGAAAGATGTCTCTTTCTGGATTGTTTAACACGCCTGATGCGCCGAACATACCCGTTGTTATCGTTTTTTCTATTTCGTGTAAAATGGTGTATCCGGCTGCAATGCCATCGGCTATTTCGTCTTGAACTGTGGGTGTGATTTGGAGGCGAGTACCATATCGTGTGGTTAAGAGATCGAGCCGTTTTGCGAATGCAAAGTTGCATAGGGTTACTGTGTCGCAATAATAGAGAACGGTCTCATCAGGCATTGGCCGTGTCCTCGTCGGCATAGGCGCTGTTTTGATCGATGCCGTGTTCTTGGAGCCATTCTCTTAATTGCAAGGCGTGCATGCCCATGACGCGGGCGAGTTTGCTTAGGCTGATGTATCCGCCTTGATAGGCGGCTAGGGCTTGGTTTTGATGTAGGGGCAAATCTGAAACTTGATAACAAGCCGATAGGGCATCTCTTACGAGTTGTCCTTTGCTTTTGCCGCGCGATTTGGCCAGGTACTTGAGTTTTTGATCCATTTCGTTATCGAGCTTGACGTGTAGGGTTGCGTCTTGTGCCATTGGATTCTCCTTTGTGTATAGAATTTTGTATAAGTATACAAGATATTGTACATTTATGGAACTGGAAGATTTCTAAAATTAAACCGAATAAACGCCTTAATAAATCTATGTTCTTGTAATCATATTTTGAAGTGGTAGAATCCGCCAGCCTTAATTGAAAGCTTGTTAATCGCTGACAAATCCCCCTGTGTCCCCCTTTGAAAAGGGGGATATCGATGGTTCTTTTTAGGTAAGGAGTTGATTTCAAATATTTTTTTGGTGATTGCTTAGTGACCGATAAAGGCTTCGCTGCCGTCTTCCCAAGTGCCACCTACTGGGCGCAATTGGCCACCTCCGGTGACGGGGAGGGTTTGGCCGTCTTTCTCGGGGTGGACGTATTGGGTGAACCAGTCTTCGAGGGTGCTGCGCATTTCTGCAATGCGATTTTGGTGTGTGGGATCGTCGACGAGGTTGGTGCGTTCGTCGGGGTCATTTTGGAGGTTGTAGAGTTCGTTGGGCCCCTCGGGGTAACGATGGACGTATTTCCACTTGTCGGTGCGGACCATTCGGGTGGGGCCGTATTCGTCATAAATTATTACGTTCTCACGGCCGGTATCCGTTTGGCCGAGGAGGGAAGGTAGGAAGGATTGGCCAGGGAGATTGTGATTGTCGGGTAAAGAAAGGCCCACGTAGTCGAGTAGGGTGGGCATGAAGTCGTAGGCGCTGCACATTGCGTTTTGGGCCACGCCTTGTGCGATGCGATCTGGATGGCTCACGAGAAAGGGAATGCGTACAGAGTTTTCATACATGTTAATAGGATAGGTGCCGTTGCCTTTGCCCCAAAAGCCGTGGTGGCCACAGGAGAAACCGTTGTCGCTGGTGAAGACGACGAGGGTGTTGTCGCGAATGTTTTGATTTTCGAGTTTGTCTAAAATACGGCCCATGTCGAGGTCCATTGCGGTGACGGCGGCGAAGTAACCTTTGAGGCTTTCGCGTTTGCCGAGGTTGCCTTTTGTGAGGCCACCCGCCCAAGGGTGGATGGGTTCTTGGGGGCAGGAATCGAAGGGGCAGTCGTCGTAAGAATCGACAATGTCTTGTGGGTGACCGGTCCAGGGGCTGTGTGGGGCTGTGTAGTGTACACTGAGGTAGAAGGGGTTTTCGTCTGTTGCGTGGGTGTCGATAAATTCGAGAGCGTCGTCGGTGATCACGTTGGTGACGTAGCCGGGGGCTTCGAAGCGTTCACCATTTCGGATCATGGGGGCGTTGTTGTATGGGCCGCCCCCTTTTTCGTGTACGAACCAGTGGGAAAATCCGTGTTGGGCTAAGGTGCTGTTGCCGAGGTGCCATTTGCCGCTGATGCCGCAGGTGTAATCATTTTGAGCGAGAATGTCGGTGTAGGCCAATTGGCCTTCGAGGTAGGTGGCGATGTTGTCGCCGTAATTGCCTTCGCGTATCCAGTCGTGTACGCCATGTTGGGAAGGAATTTGCCCGGTGAGGAAAGAGGCGCGGCTGGGTGAGCAGACGGGGGAGGCGCAAAAGAAGCGGTCAAAGCGCATGCCGGTGTTGGCAATGCGGTCGAGGTTGGGCGTGCGGATTTCGCTGTTTCCGTAACAACCCGCTGCCCAGGGGCCTTGGTCGTCGCTGAGGATGAAGATGATGTTTGGGTGTTTGGTTGACATACAGACTCCTGTGGTTTAAGCAGAGCGCAAGGCGCGTGGCGCTGATGGCTCTCCGATTGTTTATTCCCACGAGAAGCCTGGGCCATATGGAATGTTGACAAAACCATCTTCAAGTTTGAGAGGTGAACCTTCTGGGATCATCCCCGTTTCGAGATAAAGGGCATTGGGCAAACAGGCCATGACATTGAGTTGCACGGGGCCACCCCCGTGAGAGGCGTAGGGAATGCGAAAGGCGTGTGCAGTTTGGCCTATTTGCAAGAGTGCGGTTGGGCCGCCTGCACGGCGCAAGTCGGGTTGTACAATGTCTACGGCTTCGCGTTTAAAGAACCGGGCGAAGTCTTGTGCTGAATAGAGGTTTTCTCCGGTGGCGATGGGGATATCAAGCGCGTGGGCCAGTTGGGCATAGCCATCAATGTCGTCGGCGGGAATGGGTTCTTCCCACCACACGCAGCCGAGGTCTTCAAAGGCGCGACCTCTATAGGTGGCTTCGGCAGCGGTGAGCGATTGGTTTGCGTCGACCATAATGCCAACGTCTTCACCGACGGCTGATCGGACGGTTTGAATGCGCTTGACATCTTCTTTGAGGGTGGGATAACCGACTTTGATTTTGACAGCTCGAAATCCTTGGGCCACTGCTTTGGCACAAATATCTTGTACTTCGCTGTCGGAATAGTTGAGCCAACCAACCATTGCGTAGGCACGAATGGTTTTGTTTACGCCGCCCCAGAGTTGCCAGCAGGGCACACCACGGGCACGGCCCAAGCAATCCCACAAGGCGGTATCGATGGCGGAGATTCCAAAAGTGACGAGGCCAGATGAGCCGTGGTATTCGGTTTCGGTCAGCATTTCTTGATGGAGACCGCGTACATAAGCAGGATCTTGGCCCATAACGATGGGTTTGAGTTCGTGTTGGATGATTGCGGCTAAGGCGTCGGGCGCACCTGCGATGCGGCCAAAGCTTGAGGCACCTGTTCCGGTGAAGCCATCATCTGTTTCAATTGTGACGCTGACTGCACCTGAGCCGGGTAAGGCCTGCAAGGCATCGCGTTTGGGGTTTTCTGATGGGGGGCGGCGTTGGATGTCGATTTTGAGATCGGTGATTTTCATGTGTTTCTCCTTTGTTGTTGGTGTAACATAAAAATGAATGCGTTGAAATGGAAGGGGAAAAATAGGCGCGAGTTTTGCACTTGACACTGGCGCAACAATAAGGCATCATCGGGACAACCAAATGAATAGGAGAATACCTTATGTTGCGCTTTGTTTCTTGTCTTTTGTTTCTGGTTTTGGTGTTTGAAAGGAGCTTGGTTATGGCGGGGCAACAATCTGCCGAACAGCGATTTGAGCAGGTGATGAAAAATGGGCACCTGAAGGTCGATGGTCAGGTTACTGGGGAGGGGTTTTGTTGGCATGCGGCTCATGCGGCAGATGATTTTGTGACAGGTTATTTGGCGTATAACGATACGGCTTGGTTAGATCAGGGCGTGAAATATTTTGACTGGCTGGTGGGCCTGATGGCTACGGCTCCTGATGGGTACCAAGGTTGGATCGGACCTTTTATTTATGACAAGAAAGTATGGTGTGATGTTCATGTTGGCGATGCCATCTTGTTTAACCCGATGTTGCGATTTTCTGAGGTGGTACTCAAAGATGACGCATTGAAGGAGAAATATGGAGAAGTTGCCCAGAAATATGTCTCCTTGGCAAAGAAGCATTTGATTGAGAAGTGGGATGTGCGCGGTACGTGGCACGAAGATGGGCCTTATGGGTCGTATGCGTCTTGGAACCAATATTTGGAACCGGGTGACTTGTCGGAGTGGCGCGATATAGAGATTTTGAAGTCCACGTTGTCATTGCCCTTTAATAAGCAGTTTGATATGGGCATTGCAAGTTTGCGGTTGTGGCGCATGACGGGTGAAGCCTCGTATCGTGACAGAGCAGAGCGTATTTTTCGGTTGATGAAAAGCCGGATACGGTTGGCGGGAGATCATATTGTGTGGAATTATTGGGAACCGACGGGTGTGTGGGATGTCGAGGGCAATCGTTTGCGACATTGGGTGAATGTACATCCGTACCGCAATTATCAGGCGGGTGAGTTAGACAATATTGTTGAGGCATATCATTCGGGCATCGTGTTTGATCGGGTGGATATTGAGCGGATGGTGCGCACGAATTTGGACGTGATGTGGAATGGGGATGCCGAGAACCCAAAATGGCGCAATTCGGATGCGCGTGGTGAATGGAAAGCACCTGAACCACCACCGGAAGGTCAGAAAGGATGCGCGGGTACGTTGTGGTCTGCTTT
>Ga0115002_10002763_pt1 | contig 22550 bp, 13 predicted proteins | sample ArcticOcean_MG_C_8_FD_89576 | JGI IMG/M metagenome (GOLD analysis project Ga0115002, IMG submission 89576) | Marine microbial communities from western Arctic Ocean - ArcticOcean_MG_CB11_86 | ecosystem: Environmental > Aquatic > Marine > Oceanic | place: Arctic Ocean: Canada Basin | collected... | reverse complement strand
CAGCGTTTTGGGCGGAGTGAAAACCTTGGGGCCGATCGGAATCCTAGTCGGACCGATGATCGCCGCATTTCTGCAAGTGCTGCTCAATATGCTGCACCGCGAATTGACTCACATGGAATCCGACAGCTTGCTGACTCAGACGATTGTCGGCGCTGGAGCTGGTGCCGACGGCGCGATCGGTAAAGAATTTACTGAATCACCCGACAATCCGCAAAAGGCAACTCCTGCTGCGACGTCACAACCCAGTGCACAACCCAATGCACAACCCAGTGCAGAGACGCCGCCGTCGAAATCTAAACCAGCAAAGCACTCGAACAAATCGAAGAAACGCTCCGGCAAACGTCGCGGCAACGGATAAACGCGAACGGGTAAATCTCGCCGACAAGGATTCTGTTTGGGGTTACTCCGTCAACTCGCTTCGAATGAATTCCATCAACGCTTGGGCTGCTTCGGGCAGCGGTTCGCCTTTGCGAACTAATACGCCCGACTCAATCGCACGAATGGGTGTTTCCAATTTCAACTCTTTCACTCGACGGCCCCTCGTTACCGCTCCGGACTTAAGTAGCGGCACGATGGAAAGCCCCAACCCCGCTTCCACCATGCGGACGATCAAGTCGGTGTTGGTCGACTCCATTGCAATCTGCGGTTCGTACTCGGCCTTGTGGAACGCTTCCATCACGTGTTGCCGACCTGTCGAACCCTGTTCGTAAAGAATGAACGAGTCCTGACCGAGATCTTCCAACTTTACACTTGCCCGTTTCGCCAAACGATGTCGAGTAGGAGTTATGACGCTCCAGTCCATCGAGAAACAGTGTAAGTAGTCGAGGTCCGTAGAGTGTTCGTAGGGCGCGGCAACTCCAAGTGATATGTCTGGCCGAGTGAGTAGCGTCTTCTCTATTTCTCGTTCCGTTCTCGCGCTCAGACGAACCCGAACTTTGGGACTCTGCTTTTGGAAACGCCTGACAATATCGATCAACGAATAGGCGATCAGATATTGGCTAGCTACGACGTGCACCTCCTGTTGCTTGTCGCCACCGGCAAACAAATGAGTCAACTTGTCACATTGCTCTAACAACGCGGTAGCATGCGGTAAGAACTGCTGCCCTTGGGCGGTGAGTGGCGTGCGAGTACGAATGCCCCGACTCTTGTGATAGAGCGAAACTCCCGTCATCTACTTCTATCCGCCGAAAGACGCGGAGTTGCCGTTAAAGGTTGATGTCAATGTAAAGTTCAACGGCGGTTGGCTCACGGAGTTTTATCCGAAAGCACATGCCAACGCTCCCGGTCTGCGCGACAAGCAGGGTTTTCAGTTTGGCGATTTGAGTGGCTCAACGGTTGGCAGTTTGGCTTGGAAAGACTTGCAAGTAGGAACCGATGTGGCTTGGCCGAAAACGGATGAAAATGTTTGGCTGGCGCCGCGACGCACGCAGGCAACACCTGTGTAGGCGGGCAAAGAAGCAGAAAAGTATCTGTTCTATCGCGGTGTTGGCCGCATCGATCAACCGTTGCGAGTGGTGACTCACCGCGATCGGGGCGAGATCGACATTCAAGCGAATTTGGCCAAAGTCGAACAAGAGATCGACTTGGGCCGAATGTGGCTCACCGATATTCGAGCCGACGGTAAATGCGCATTTCGAGTGATAGATGGTGGGACAATCGTTCCGATGGCCAGTGAAGTTGCAAAGTGCTCCACTCGATTCACGGAGTCCGATTTTGCGACCGAAAACTTGGAGAAGTTGAAGTCGGAAATGCACGCTCATTTAGTGCAACGAGGTCTTTACGACGACGAGGCCGTTGCGATGTTGACTACTTGGGAACGCGCGTACTTTGAGAGCGCCGGTTTGCGATTGTTCTATCTCGTCCCCGACGTATGGGTGGACGCCACCCTGCCGCTCGACATTCCTCAAGCAGCTCAGATCGAACGCGTCATGATTGGTCGGATCGAATTGATTAGCGACCGCCAGCAAGAGTTGTTAGACAAAATCGCCGCTGGTCCAATCTCCAGCGCTAGTTGGGTTGGGAAAATCAAACCGTCTCCTGAGTCGAAGAAGTTCTTTTCGGGACATGAGGATTTTGGCGATTTGAATGTCGAATTCCCGGAGGACTATGCGAACTATATGGAGCTGGGACGATTCCGCAATGCGTTAATTGTCGCCGAGAAGAATCGAACCGAGTCGAAAAACCTCCAGCTGTTTATCAACAGCTACGGGTTGAAACCTTTTGACCCGTAGTACTCGCTGCGGTTAGGAATACAAATGGCGGTGGAGGATTCGCAAGGATTCTCCACCGTTTTGTCGTTTCGGTCCAGTAAGTCACGGAGATTTCTTGCTGTTGAATGCGGCAGGCAATGTGTTTAGCTGGGATGACAACGCCAAAAGGACCTGTGATAATGCCAGAAATGGACCGGATGTTTCTGGAGAGTAGCAATGCACAAGTTTATCGCCGTCGCTTTAGTCGTTCTGATTAGTTCGAGCGCATTTGCACAAGTGAAGAAGACTCGCGAGGAAAAACTCCGCGACGATCGGGCAAAACATGGAAACGACGGGCTCTGGATCTATAACGACCTGCCGAAAGCATTTGAAATAGCGAAGAAGAATGGGAAGCCGATTCTCGTTGTGTTGCGATGCATTCCGTGCGAGGAATGCGTAAAGTTAGACGACGAATTGATGGATCGCGATCCGGCGATTCGTCCTCTACTCGATAAATTCGTGTGTGTGCGACAAGTTTCCACCAATGGTTTGGACCTCACGCTGTTTCAATTTGACACGGATCAGTCCTTTGCCGTTTTCATGTTAAACGCCGACAAAACGATTTATGGTCGCTTTGGCACTCGTTCACACCGAACCGAATGGCTGGGAGATGTGTCCCTACCAGGGATGGCCAAGGCGCTACAAGGTGCGTTGAGCCTTCACGAGCAGTATCCCGCGAACAAATCAGCGCTTTCCGGAAAGCGTGGGACACCCTGGGAAACGACTACCCCAGAAAAGTTGCCTTCGTTGAAAGATCGCTACAGTAATAAATGGAATAGCGACGTGCGTAGCTGTATACACTGTCATCAGATTGGCGAGGCGCGGCGAAATTTCTATCGGCAAGCAGCCAAGCCGATACCGGAACGCATCCTATTTCCCACATCACATCCCAAAGTTATCGGTTTAACGCTGGACCCCGAAGAGAAAGCGACAGTGAAGTCCATCCAGCGAGGTTCTGCAGCCGCCAAAAGTGCGATGAGGGCGGGCGATCGGATAATCGCCATGGACGGCCAGCCGATGTTGTCTATCGCGGATGTTCAATGGGTGCTCGATTCCGTCGATCCCGCAGGCGGGTCGGTCGATGTAACAGTACAGAGAGGCCTGATAACAGCCAAACTGAATATGAAACTCGAAGCTGGCTGGCGAAGGACGGACGATCTCTCCTGGCGTGCGAGTTCTTGGGCGTTGCGAAGGATGGTCACCGGTGGTCTACTCCTGGAAACTCTCAATGAAGAGGGTAGGGCAGGGGCCAAGATCGAGAACGGTGCGATGGCATTGCGAGTGAAACACGTTGGGCAATACGGCGAACACGCCGCGGCAAAACGAGCCGGCTTTCGAAAAGAAGATGTGCTGATCGAGTTTGATGGTCGCCATGACTTAGGTCGCGAAACTGACTTATTCTTCCACGCGGCCACTAAAACGAAACCGGGAGACAGGATTCCTGTAACCGTACTTCGCAATGGTCGGGCCGTGAAACTGACGTTGCCAATGCAGAAATGAAAGATTGAACTGCGGTCAGTTGGTTGGTTTTCTTTGAGGGCTTTGACGTTCGCCCATGGATGATAGATGTACGATGTGAGTAAATGGTGGAGGCGTCCTTGCGGTGGGCAAGATGTCTTTCAAATCGCGCTGCCGCTGATGATTTCGACCGGCTCTTGGTCGTTGATGCTGTTCTTCGACCGCATGTTCCTGATGTGGAATTCGGCGGAAGAAGTTGCAGCTGCTCTGCCCGGTGGCATGACTTATTGGACGATGATCTGTTTGCCCATCGGGATGGCAGGTTTTGTGAATACCTTTGTCGCTCAGTATCATGGTGCCGAGCGTCCAGAGCGGATCGGTGCCACGGTTTGGCAGGGCATTTGGTTTGGCTTATTGATGATTCCCTTGTTCGCCTTAATATCCCCTTGGGTCGCCGAAATCTTCGTCATGGCGGGACACAAAGGCGAGGTGTTATTACACGAACAGACCTATTTTCGCATTCTTTCGATGGGAGCGTTCGCCGCTGTTCTGTCATCGTCGATGTCGTCGTTCTTCACTGGTCGCAGTTTGACGTGGGTCGTCATGGCCATCGACGTTTCTTCCGTCGTTGCCAATATAGTTCTGGACTACGCCATGATTTTCGGTGAGTTGGGTTTTCCCGAAATGGGGATCGCTGGCGCCGCGTGGGCTACGACGATTTGTACTTGTCTCAAACCCCTTGTTTACGCGGCGGTCATCTTTTGGCCATCCAACGTTAGCAGGTTCAAGTTGCTCACAAACTGGATGCCGGAGTGGGAATTGTTGCGACGAATGTGTGTGTATGGTGGGCCCAGTGGTCTGCAGATGTTAGTGGAGGCAATCGGCTTTTGTTACATCACGTTACTCGTCGACTCGTTTGGACTGGTCCCAGGGGCCGCGACAACAATCACCTTGAGCCTGAATTCTGTGGCTTTCGTACCTCTAATTGGTTTGGGTATTGCGACCAGCACCTTAGTCGGCCAGCAGATTACTCGTGAACGAACGGACCTCGCCGAGCGCGCCACCAACACGGCATTCGTGATCGCCACCGGTTATTCGTTGGTCTTCGCTCTGATCTACTTGTTCGCCGCGGACGTGTTGTTGATGGGGCATCAAATTGGAGCCGAGAACTCAAATGCGGTCGAAATACGCGAGATGACTCGAGTGCTGTTGCGATTCGCCGCCGTCTTTTGCCTGTTCGACGGGATGCAGATGGTCTTCGCAGGAGCGCTGCGAGGAGCTGGCGATACAGCGTTTATCCTCGTCACCACACTCGTCATCGCAGTCGTAGGTGCGATTGGATGCTCTTATGGAATCCAACTCGGAGGCGGCATCTACTGGTGGTGGACAGTCGTCACCGCTTGGATCCTCTCATTAGGAATTGCGTTTTATCTACGCTTCCGCAACGGCGCTTGGCGACAGATGCGAGTTATCGAAGAATCGGACTCCGCGTGAACACTAGTCAGTTCGACTGCTGCGGACATCGTCGGATAAGTGTTGATATCGTTCAACGTAATCCCAAGCAACCCAAGCAAGCCACGCGTTTGCAGCAAGTGACAGACAAAAAGCGAGCAGCAGAAACGAAATCGGACCGCTGGTGAGTTTCTTCTTCTCGTCTTTCTCCTCTAATGCCGTCGCAACTTTGTGTGCCGCGGTCGCGTTCAGTGTTTGGTTGGTTAGCGCGGGATTCTGCGCCGTTTTGATCGAGTCCGCAATTCGCTTCATCTCATTGAGCATTGCGAGATTGGCCGCTTGAGCAGCAGTTGCCGGCGTATGAACTCCCAGTGTGCCAACGACTCCCCCGTTCGCCTTCTTGTCGATCTGGTCAATCTTTGTTGCCAAACTATTTAGCGCTGCGAGAAACTGTTGATCTTTTGGGCTGTAGGAATTCGGCTGAGTCTGGTTTCCAGGCCAAGCTGGATTCGGCGACATTGCCGGATTCTGATTAGGAGCCAGCGATGGATTGCCGTTTTGCTGGTAGATATTGTTTTGAGCAGGGTTTTGCCCATTGGGTGTCACACCGACATTCCCATAAGGATTGTTTGGGAATTGAGGATTGACTTGTCCGTTGGCGTTGACCATAGGTGAATTCGTACGCGGGTTCTGTTGACCGAGGTTCGCAAGACGATTGTTGTCCGGCGAACGAACACCATTCGGATTTGGGTACAAAGAGTTGGGGTTAGCCGCACTCCAACCACCGACGTTGCCGCCGTTGGGAGCCAAGGGAGCAACATTGCGAAGTTGATTGTTGTTTGTAGTGGTGTTGGCGGGGACGCTGGGATTGAATGGAGCCTGAGGCTGCACATTATTTGGCTGACCGTTAGGGAACCAACTGTTCACCGGACCAGCAGGGTTGCCGATGGGACCGACATTATTTCCAACTTGACCGTTCTTGAAATTTTGCAATTGGTTGTTTATCGGATTGGTAAAGGCGGGACTGGGGTCCAGTGGTCGAACGAACGGGCGGCCTACGCCTGGAATGTTTGGGTTGATTTGACTGTTCACCAGAGGACCCAGCGGAGCCCCGTTGCGATTCGCATTATTGGGCACGCCGTTATTGTTCGGCAATGGATTTGGATTGACGGGGCCAACATTTGTCCGCGGAGCCGAATTCATCCGCGGAGCCGTATTTATCAATGGTCTGGAGTTAGCCAATGGCCTGGTATGAGGCAACGGGTTAACCAAAGGTCGAGTATCTAGTGGATTGGTGACAGCGGGGGGATTGCCCAGTGCTGCGGGATTTCTACGATTGGAGTTTGCGAAGTTCGAGTTGCCGAGGTTTTGGGGAAGCGGTCGCGGTTGAGTTGGCGAACTCTGAAGTGCATTTGGGGGGATCGAAATCCTTTCGTTCACTCCAGCTTGTTGGGAAAACTGTGCGGGGCGAACTTGGTTGTCGCCGATATTGCGAGTCGCAGGGTCGGCGGGTGTTGGCCCAGTATTCCTTGGGTTGCTGCCGTTTAGGGCAACGGGATTGCGCGTAGGGGCACGGATAACGGAAGCAAAACTACCGAGTTGTTCCACGCCGGAAATGATGATCAGTTCGCTGGCGGAGTCCAATGCAGGGTCCAGTGAAACGAGAATCGGACGCCCCGACTTAAACAGTTCGATGGAAGCCGGGTCGATCTGAACGACGTATTCGTAAGTTCCGTCGGCTTTGAAGCGAACGCCTTGCGAGATCGCGTTGAGCAGCGGTTGTTGGTTTACCGTATCGATTAACCCCGCATGGTTGGTCTTCGGTACTTGCAATCGCAAAACTCGGCCACCCAAAGCTGCTTGTGGAATGACGGATCGAACACCTTTGCCTTGTACCATCTGCGGCACAAGCTCAGATTCGATGGTCATGTGGTATTCCGTTTGACCAGCTGCGTTGGGATGGTATGTGAAGTCAACTCCAAGCGTCGCTACGACGAGCAATAACATGGCGTTCATTCAAAGGACTCCGTTTCGTCTCCGCATTTCGCGGAGTGAATAGATCTGTAGTGAATTTTACTAGCGGGATGTTGAGTTGGCCTAAGCCGCATCTTCTTCGGAGGCATCTGACCAGACTTCTGGCGATTCCCACGTCAAAGATTCGAGGAATTCATTTTCTTCAATCGACTCATCTTGAGTGGCGACGACAAAGCTGCTGGTAACGGGAGCGTGTTCGAGTTCGTCGTCCAATTCGTCTTCGACGGCTTCTTCGTACTCCGCGATTGGGTCGTATTCTTCTTCCACTTCTTCTTCCACTTCTTCTTCGGCTTCCGCCTCCGTAGCTTCCTCGTCCTCTTCCCAGCCTTCTTCCTCTTCGGCGACTTCCTCTTCGGCAACTTCCTCTTCTTCTAGTTCTTCTTCGACTTCCTCTTCCTCTGCTTCAATTTCTTCTTCTTCTTCGAGGTATTCTTCTTCCTCCTCTTCCTCGACGTCTTCAAATTCCATCGCGGAGACAACGGCATTTGGCGAAGCGTGGCTGGGTAGTTGCCGCACTTCGATTTCGAGTTCAGAGAACATTTCGACGATATGATCGTGGCAGGTGAAGAACAGCAGCTGCTGACCGCTGGCCGCGAAATCGCGGAGTACTTCGACGGTTGCCCGCGATCTTCTCGCGTCGAGATTTACGAGGACATCGTCGAGCACCATTGGCAGCTGGATACCACGTCGAGCGTAGGCTGCTGTCAGGGCTAGACGCAAACTGAGGAAGACGGCTTCGCGAGTCCCGCGGCTGAGCACGTCTAGCGGAAGGGCGTGACCCTCACTGTCGTCCACCTTCAGGATGTCCTGGGTGAGCGGAGTCCAAATGCGGGTGTACTTCCCTTCGCTCAGGGCTTCGAGGTACTGCGATGCTTCCGCGAGCGTTTCGGGTTGTCGCTCGGATTCGTAGGTTTCACGAACGGTCTCGAGCAACAGTGAGGTGAGGCCGTATGTTTGCCAACGTTTGACTGCGGTAGCGATTTTCTGTTCGATACAATTAAGTTCCAATCGAGCAGCAGGTAGCCGCTCATCCTCGGCGAGGATTTTCAATTCAGTAGAAATCTCTCCACTGCGTTGATGAAGAACTTTCAGGTGTTCTTGCGAATCCTGCAATCGAACAACCAATCGACCGAATCGTTGGTCGAGTTGTTCGCGTTGTTCGCGTTGATGCGATTCCAATTCGGCGGCAATATCTTCAGCAGAACAATACTCACCGATCACTGCTGCAATCTGTGTGCAGAGATCCCGGTGCGTTTCTATCAACGAGGTCATTCGTAGGCAGCGTTCGTTGCGAAGGCGCATTTCATCTTCATCCAGCACGCCCGCCGCGTGGAATAAGACGTTGATCATTTTCTGATACGACTTGTATTCCTTCATCAGCGAACGCTGTTGCTTACGCACTTCGCCATATTCCTGCTTGAGCTCATTTCGTTGCTCAATCATCTGGCGCTGGGCCGTAAGTGCATTGGCAAGTTCGCTAATCTGGCTTTGCGGCTGGTGACTAATCGTCTCCAATCCGACATCTTCAATCACGGATTCGAGCCGTTCGATGAGCACCTTGCGTTCCTGCTTCCGCTCTTCCAATTCAGTTCGACGGAGTTCGAGCCGTTTGGAAAGATGCGAATTATTGTCATAGTGGGACGCGAGTCTCTTAATCTGCTTGGGAGAGAGCTTGCTTGGCAGCCCGAGTCCGGAGAGGGTCTTGGCCCAAAGTTGACGCGTTTCGCTGTACTCGACTTTGGCTGAATCGAGAGCTCGTTTAGCTTGGTCGTCGCTTTGGTTGACCAGCTGGCTGTCGCTCTCAAGTGGCATCATTCGTTCCAGGTCTTTGAGATCGCTTTCTGCGGCGATAAGACGAGTTTCGAGTGACCCGTTGCCTCGGGGAATTTCACGATCAATTTCTTCGGCTTCTTCGTCGAATTGATCACTTTGTGCTCGCAATCGGTTTAATTGGCGACTGGACGAGGCAATGTCCTCGGAGACTTGTTTTTCGAGGACGATCTTAACGATAATCCCAATCCCGGCCACGAGACAACTAAAAACAAACGTACTGAGTATTTCTGTTGAACCACTTTCAGAATAGATCCACACTCCGAAGGAGTAGAGTGCGAACATAATTCCGAGAACGACTGCCAAACCAATAAAAATCGATGTTTGAATTGGAAGGACTCGACGTTCGAGCAGTTCTCGCTTTTCTTGTTCGATTTCGTTGGCTTGATGATCGGTTTTTTCGATACGCTCATCAATTTGAATTCGACGACGAAGTTGAGAAACGAGAAGGCCAGCTCGTTCCAGCGAGCCTTCGAGATCTCGGCCGCGATGTTCGCCGAGTTCCGAGTCCAAACGCACGTTGAACTGCTCCGTGCGTTTTCGCGAGATCTCGCATTCGCGTTCCGCGTCCGCGACTCCGCGTTTCGCTTTGCTGATGGCCATTGCTGGTCCACGCAGTGTGCGATACGCTTTGGGCGTCACCTCTGGAATATCGGTCGAGGTCAGATCGCTACTGACGCCCAGCTTCTTCTGTTGCGTAACTAGCTCGGTTTCCAGCAGTTCGATTTCTTCATTGAGCGAACCGATCTGTCGGTCGAGTGAAGCAATCCACGGTCCGTATTCGCATAGTGCATCAATACGGCACGATTGTGCGGACAACTTCTTGTTGATTGGAAACGCAGCCGCGCGGCGGCGCAATTCAATCCGTTTTTTCTTAATCGGCGCAAGTTGTTCGCGGAGTCCGCTAACTTTTTGCTTTAGCTCTGCCAGACGTTCCAGCGAGTTTTCAGGAAGTGGATCGACTTGACCGAGTTTTTCGAGTTCGGAATCGACTGCCTGTCGTTTTCGCCACTGCTGATAGACTTGCAGGGATACTTCCGTAACTTTTGCCTCGCCTTCGAGTCGTGTAATATCGACGTCCAGCTGTTCGATTTCGCGGAGCGTGTCCGATCGCTGTTCGGCGAGTTGGCACCAGCGGCGGCCATTGTGCTGCAGTTGGTCGATCTCGATTTGGAGATTGGTCCGTTGCTCCAACATTTGAGGCAAACGCGATTTTGCTTCGCCGGAACTCAACTGGCTTTCGCGGGCAGCTTCTAAGTCGCGCATAACTTCGACCAATGAAACTCGATCCACACCACTGGTGAGGTTGTAGAGCTCATTCGCCGCTTGGGTATCGTTGAGCGTCCCGAGCTCTTGAAGTTCGCGGATTCCGACAGCGAAGACGTTATTGAAAATCGTCTCGTCGATCCCCGAATTCAGCTGGGTCAGCTGGTGTTGTCCGTTGGTGCGGCCATTGGAGCCGACGACGGATACTTTGCCAGTTGATGCGGTTGGGTCTGTGGAGCTGGTCTGCCGGTAGACTTTGTAGTCACCCGCCAGAGACGACACCGACAGCGAACCGCCAGGTGCCCCGCCATTTACGGGAGGGAGATAAATCCCTCGCCGTTCTGGAGAGAAGCCGTATAACACCGCGCGGATAAACTGCATCAGTGTCGTCTTCCCCGCCTCATTTTGACCGAAAAACGCGGTCATATTGGGGGAGAGACTCTCGACTTTTAAACCGTTCCAAACACCAAATCCGTCAACTTGAATGTCAGTAATTTTCACGTCGGTAAATCCTCCTTGGCCGAACGTGAGCCGTGCTCCAGAGCGTGGACGGTTAAATCGCCCCGCAAAAGATCCACGCCCAACATTGCTGCTTCACCCAATAATCGCGATTTACCGGCAGCGCCAGAAGTCCGCATTGCGGGCTCTAGTTCGCCAGTTCGATATTGTGGGGAAGCAAAGTGGGTCAAATCTACCGAATTGGATTTCCCTAACTCGTCACGAGTGACGCGTAGGTAGTCTCCCAGAATGGTATCCTCCTCGTACCATTCCTCCGGCATATTCACTGGCGGCTGCACATCTACACGAACAGTCCACGCCGCAGGCGAACCGTAGCCGAATTGTTCACGCAACCATCCCGTTAATTCTTCTCCAAGGCCACTATGGAGCATGGGATTGTGCGTGTCTTCGCTGATAGCCCAACAAACTAAAGTAGGTTGTTGAGCACCTTGGTTGATGATTTCTTGCATGCGATTGCGCAGGATCTTGTGTAGCTGGTCCCGCGTTGTAGCATCGTCAGCCGAAAGCGTCTCGTATCTCCAACGGACCGCTTCGGTGCTGAGCAATTGTGTTCTAACGTCGCCGTCCATTTCGACGTGGACTAAGATGCAGCCGTGAGGTCCAGCCTCCGCCATGCTGCGACCTTGTGGACTCCCCGGATATTCAACTCGACAGGGAGACGTCATCAAGGTTGTGTGTTGGTTGTTTCCGCCCAGGGCCCAGTAATCGATTTTGCGATGAGCTAACACGTCGCTATCGACGTCACCATTAGCAACGCCAATTTGAAATGGACCCTCTGGTTCGCCTTGATATTCGCCGGATCCGCCGCGCAGTTTACCTGCGCCGCTGCGGCCGTGAATTGTGGCGATCGTATATTCGCTACGGAAATGGGAGAGTTCTTCGACTCGTTCGTGCGAGAACAAATGCACATTGGCGGGCAATGCCATCCAGTCTTTCCACTGGCTTACCGCCTCATTGGAACTGGCCGCCCAATAAACAGAGATGTCGCGTTCGCCCAGTCGCTCGAACTGCTCCAGCAGAAACGAGATTGTTCGCGGACCAGATACGTCGAGGTCGATAAGGTCTCCGCTCAATATGACGAAGTCGACACGTTCCGAAATGGCAGCATCAAACACTCGACGCACAGCTGCGTGCGGAGCGTCAATTAAAGTTGTTTTTAAGTGTTCTGGAATTTCATCCAGGCCACGAAGTGCATCTTCTAGGTGGAAGTCGGCAGCGTGAATGAATCTAAATGAATGGCCCGACAATTGGCACCTCCTTGCGCTGCGGCCGTCCTGCCGCAATGGACGAACTATTTCGTCCCAGTTTCCCTACTGTAAAGGGCCCCTCCGATTAACCGTTTTTGGGTCGTGCGGGTGGATGGACCCTTTGTCGCGTATCCATGGCCCGAAAATGTAACGGAAAGTGAAAAACGAATCTAGATTGATTGCTTGCACTTACTGCATCCTTTTGAACTTTTTTCCGCTAGCACTCATTTGGCGTTTCGGGGTTTCTCGCCCGCCTGTATCTGCCCGGTTTGAGGGTTGTAGATCCAACCGGCAAATTGCTGCACGTCCACTTCGTCTTCCATGGTCTTATGGACGTAATTCGATTCGTTCACCGGGTTTAGTGGAATTCCCTCGACCATGTATGGCCCCAAGTGAAAGCCGTCTCCTTCGCCAACTCGACCGGAGCCATCGGTCCGTTTCGTGAGTTGAGGAATGTCTCCTTCGGTGGCGTAAGTGGGCGGAAATCCGTGATCAAAAATGTAACTTTCCACCGCGTTTTGCAATCTACGTAGGTTAGAGGCGGAGGAATTTTCTCGCGCACTGTCAGTTAGATCGAATAACTGCGGGACGACGACCGCTGTCAGGATACCGATGATGAGAACGCTCACCACAATCTCAATGAGGGAGAGACCGCGACTGCCGAATTTGTGGAAAGAATGTCTAACCCGTTGTCTTTTGCGCTTTGGCATCTGCTCGCTTCTTAATGGAGGTTCTGTTGCGAGATAGTGAATTTCACCTCGTCAAAGATCCCAAAGTATAGGCCGCAGTGTTTTTCATGAGCTGTTTGACGCGAATAAATCAGGGCGCTGGAATCAGTTGTAGGGAGTGTAAGGAAGCGATTCGGAAATGGACATCCTCGAAACACTCAGAATCCTCAACTTGATAGGGAGCGACGTGGACAGCGGAGCCTCTCTAGCTGAACTGACCGCGGCCATTGGCAACCCAACTCCAAGTTCCAAAGTCGTGGAGCAACTGTCGAGTAAACTCGATGGCGGAGCGTCCGTGACCACTTTGAACATTGGGCAACAAACATGTCTGGTGTTTTGGAGTCGGCGGGAGTTTTGCAAGGGTGTGGCCATTTTTTCATCGCGGTTGGGTCGTGCCGTTCGACAAAACCAGCCTTGGTTTCGAGCGCTCATGGCGTTGGTCCGAATCGAAATCGACCCAAGCGAATTTCTGATTTCGGCACCGGAGATGACCTGTCATCGTTTTGTCGAACGAGCTGCAGAAAGGCTGGGCCGGCGGAGCGTCAGTGTTTGGTTGCCAAAGAGAACCAAAAACGACTGGCAGCAGTGGCTGAAGAAGATCGCGGACAATCGAAGTCCGGATGGAATTTTCGTTTCGCCGTTCTTTGGAGGCGACGGTCGGGAGATCGGCCGCGATCGAATTGTCGCCGAGTTGGCCGAAAAACTCCTAGTGTTTAACTGCGCCCGTGGTGGAAACATCGAGACCTTGATGCAGGAAATGTCGGCGTCTGAGAGAGTAGGGGCATCGCCCAAGAAGGACATCGTGATTGTCCGTTCGGGAAGCGACGAGTCGGATGTTGACTGCGAGGCTGCTCGGCAATGGTTCATTGTAGATCTGCCAAAGGGAACAAGGAAAAGGGCCTCTGATGAATGCAACACCTCTGAATCGCGCTCGTTGGGCCAACTGATTTTTCTCGACGAAATCGTCGAACTCAAGCCACTGCTTGTCCATTGGACGCGGGGAGCCCATGGACCGTGGCCTGGTCAAACGGAGCAGCAGTACGTCGACGAATTGCTCGACACAGCGTGTTGCGGCGCAGAAACGGTCCGTTCAAATCCTCTCGCTTTGCTGACGTTGACCAGAATTCTACAACAGCGGCGACTGCTGGGATCGGGCGCGACGATCCGGGCAGCTGAGAAAGTGGTCTGCTTAACTTCAGTGGCGCTGGAGCAATTCCCGGCACGCCGTGTCTATCGACGGCATCGCGGACACTGGGATTTCGAGCCGTATGGAATTGCATTTTCCGCAGCAGCAATGGAGGGTTTGGCGAAACCTGCAATTTACGGAAACGACGACACTTGGAAGGAGTTACAAATTTCTCAGCGGTGGCGTTTTCAATCGAGTGCAACTCTGACGGGCGACATCGATTGGCGAGCGGAAGAAGAATGGCGAGTCGCAGAGGATTTGGTTTTTGAGCATTGGGACGACGGAGTTTATCCATTTGTCGCAGGGCTTTCCGATGTGGCCAGCGTCCGAGCAGTGTGGAGTGGCCCTATTATTGTGCTTGAAAAAGAGGGGGAAAGTAAAGCAGGACATTGATAGCCGCTGCTCCCGGTTTGAAGTGCTAACCGCATTCCCGTAGCAGATGTCGCCAGACTTCTGGGATTGCGTGGCGACGATGTCTGAGGGAGCGGCCAGAACTCTGGCGAGTCCTGCTATTGGCCGCCCTCACAATACAATTTGTGCCAATTTACCGGTGATTGGCCCAATGTCGTGCTTCTCTCGTCTCTAAACAAAATGATTTGGTAGCGCTAACTTGTTCTAGATTTGCGAGTTACTGTTGTATCAAAGCCACCAAACCGTCATTTTATTTAGATCGCGCGTATGACATGGGTGGTTTCGATCCATTTACGTTACGTAGTCGCGTTCATTTCGATGTGGCGAGCGACGGAATCTAACCGGAGGAACTGAGTGATGTTGGCTGAATTGCGTAAGAGTTGGATGTTTTACGTTGGTGGCGCTGCGAGTCTAGCTTTGGTGATCGGATTGACGATCACGGCAAACGCAGCAGAACGCGCTCGAGTTTGGAAGGATGCTTCCGGCAAGTTCGAGATCAACGCCGAGTTCGTGAAACTCAGTGGATCGGTCGTGACCCTGAAGCTGCGAGACGGCAAGTCTATCGACGTACCCTTGGACAAACTCAGCTCCACCGACCGGGATATCGCGAAACGAAAGGCCGAGCTGCAACTGAATCCAAAAATAGACACTCCCGTTGCCACGAAGAAGGAAGAAGCTGTCGCCGTCAGCACATCGTTGGATTGGCCTCAATGGCGGGGACCAAATCGCAACGGCGCAAGCGCTGAGAAAGGGCTGTTGAAAACATGGCCGGCAAGCGGACCTAAATTAGCCTGGCAAGTAAACGGCCTGGGGCGAGGTTACTCAAGCGTCGTCGTGGCCGACGGAAAGATCTTTACGCTCGGCAAACGATCCGGTGGAACGGCTCTGATTGCGTTGAATTTTGACAACGGCGAAGAAATTTGGTCCTGCCCTGTTGGCGGCGGCCAGGCTCCCAATGGCACTCCCACCTATGCCGACGGGTTGGTTTACGCGATTGCGTTCGACGGCGATATGGTTTGTGCCGATGCAAAGACAGGTGAACTCAAATGGCGAAAAACGTTTACTCGAGACTATCAAGGCAAAATGATGTCGCAGTGGGGATACAGCGAATCTCCCTTGGTAGATAGCGGTATGGTCATCTGCACTCCCGGTGGACGCCAAGCTATGATGGTCGCATTGAACGCGAAAACAGGCGAAATAGTTTGGGCGACCGGGGTACCTGAGCTCGGCAACTCCGGTAAAGACGGCGCGGGGTATTCGTCGATCGTCGTTAGCAATGCCACAGGCGTGAAGCAGTACGTTCAACTCGTCGGGAAAGGCGTCATTGGCGTCTCCGCAAAAAATGGCCTATTGCTGTGGTCCTACAACCGAGTCGCCAACAACACCGCCAACGTTCCGACTCCGTTGGTGAGCGGCGACTTTGTCTTTTGTTCCTCCGGATACGGTGATGGCGGTTCGGCACTGCTACGCATCGCGCGACAGGGAACGCAGATGATGGCTCAAGAAGTCTATTACAAGCGTGCCAATGAAACTCAGAACCATCACGGCGGAATGGTGATGCTGGGCGACGAAATCTACATGGGCCACGGTCACAACAACGGATTTCCACTTTGCCTGGACTGGAAAAGCGGTCGGGACCGTTGGCGACCCGGTCGAGGGCCCGGACGAGGTTCAGCTGCAATCACGTATGCCGATGGTCATCTCTATTTCCGTTACGAAGACGGAGTGGTCGCGCTAATTGAAGCGAACGAAAATGAATATCGGCTCAAAGGACAGTTCACCCCCCCATCGGTAAATGATAAGGGCTGGTCTCATCCAGTCGTCTCGCACGGCAAATTATTGCTGCGAGATCAAGATGTGTTGATGAGTTACGACATCAGTGAAGGATAGTGGCCTGCTTCTCCGAGGTTGTGATTTATTCCGTAGCTAACGTCGCCGGCCGGTGGAAAGCACCTTGTTTTCAACCACGTAAACCACGCTCTGGCGAGCGTCGCTACATCTTTTCACAGCCTCTCCGAGGCAGAGGTTCTGGGAGCCTTCCTCGCCGAGTGTGCTTCATTGCAGCACAAAAGCCAAAACGACCGCGGATTGTCCAATGAAGGTGACACAACTCACTAAACTGAGTGACATTTGGGCGAAGACATCGATTTTGAGGTCTAAACGGATTTGAAGCGACCAGATGTTGGAGTTATAACCAAGATTGGTGTCGACTAGTTGTGACCGCGCGTTTTGGCGTCTTTGCAGCTCTTCTTTTGGCCGTAATTGGCTCCTTCGCCGGCCTGTATTCCTACGGCCTTAACTCATAACTCAGTGCCTAATAACTCCGTTTAGTGATACGTCATGCCTCTCCAATCTGACTTTACGCGTCGCGCTCGTCGTCGCAAGCTGGGCCCGAACAAGCTGGCTCTTCGTAAGCGGGCCAAGAAATCGAGCCGTGCTTTGCAGATGGAGCGATTGGAAGACCGTCGGCTTTTGGCAGATGTATCGCCGGCTCCCATCTTGCAGTGGTTTGAGTCGAGTTACGATGTGATCGAAGATCGGACGGTCGACGCGTTTACTAGCGGCTATGGTTCCGTCTGGTTACCGCCGCCAGGTCGAGCGGACATCAGCGATTTTTCGGTGGGATACGACGTCTACAATCGTTTCGATTTAGGGCGTCCACGGCGGCCGACTTTGTATGGGACGGAAACGGGTCTGCGAACAGTTGCAGATACATTTCACGATGCGGGGATCGGCTTACATGTCGATGCGATCATAAATCACAATGGTTTCTCCGATACGGCTACGCCTGGTTTCTACGAATCGGGCGGATACCCTGGTTTCGCGATCACCTTGCCCAACGATATCGATGGCGATTTCAATTCCGGTTTTGCGTGGGGGGATATTCGCGGTCGCTTGGCTGGGCTAGTCGACATCGACCATGGGAAAAATCATCAGTTCATTCGTCAGCCGGTTGATCCCAACGATTCTCGTAACATCCCCATTCAAGGAACGGTGCCAGACTTTGCAGGGCGACTTTCCAACGTTCCCGATCCAGCGAATCGACGCTTCTACCCCGACCTCGACCTCGATCCGATCCACCTGTTCGATCCGATAACTGGCGAGTCGGGAATCCCCGTCTATCCGTTCAATCTAGATTGTGCTGACTGCGGCGACGCTGGAGTCGAGAACGCAACCGGCTACTTGATGCGATACCTGCAATGGATGGTGCAGGACGTTGGAGTGGATGGATTCCGAATTGACGCTGCCAAGCACGTCGAAGGCTTTGCTTTGGATTTCTTTGACCGAGCAGTTTATCGGCAGAATCCTCGCCCTCTTCTCAACGGCGCAACCAACCACGTGTTCAGTTACAGCGAAGTGTTTGATTCAAATCCAGCCACTCTGCTGCCACACGTGAAGAAGACAATCGACGACAACGACCCGGGAAGGATCGGCGGCAATCGAGACACGCTCGATTTCAAATTGTACTTTGCACTCAAAGAAAATCTGGAACACGCTGGTAGCTCGAACGCGTGGGGGAATATCAAGAACGCGTCGTTGGATTTTGCCGACGACGGAATTCATAACGGATCTGCGGGCGTGATGTTCGTGCAAAGCCACGACGAACCCGGACCGTTCGAATTGGGGAATGTCGCTCACGCTTATATGCTGATGCATCCAGGTAACGCGGTTGTCTACTTTAACGCCAATCAGTTTGGTGATAATCGGGATTTCCCGAAGGATGGACGAGGCGACGCGCTCGGTGGCACGTTCGGCGATCAACTTAGCCGTCTTGCACAGATCCGCAATACGCACGGACGTGGCAACTACCACGAACGCTGGATAGACGATCAAGGCTTGTTCGTATTTGAGCGGGAGTCGAGCGCGGTGGTGGGGCTTTCCAATCGCGGCGACAGTGGGTACGACTCGAGAACCGTCCAAGTCGCATTTGCTCCCGGTACTCATTTGGTAGAATTGACGGGAAATGCGTCAAATTCGTTTATCGATCCATTCGATGACATTAAAGATGTCGTCACCGTTTCGGGCAATCAAACGATCACCATCAACGTTCCTCGGAATCGTAATGCCAATGGCGATTGGCACGGGAACGGTTACGTCATTTACGGCCTCCCGACACCTCAAGCTGGCAACGGGTTGGAATTGATTGGAACCGATTCGATTCTGGCAGGTAGCTCGAACGCGTCCAACGCATTTGAAAACGGACGCGACCGAATTAACGACGTACACGTTATTAAAGAGGACGAGTTTCAGGCTCGATTGTTCACCAACGAAGTTCGCTTGCTGGGCTTGGAATCGCTCAGGGATATCTGGGCCGACGGCGATAACGCATTACTTCAAATCGACGGTGGGATCGACATCAACGGCAATGGTCACGTGGATATCACAGATCCAGGTAGCGTGGCGTATGGATTCGAGGGCTTTGGCGATAAATCGAGTTCGTTGATAGGTCCGCAAGGACTGGGCGGATCCCGCGGCGACGGCGAGTTTCTTCAGACGGTCGATACGACTCAATTGGACGAAGGGTTGCATTACATTCGCGCCATCGCCTTCCGACATCGAACGGATGGTGGTCCCGCCGTCTATAGCGATTTCCGAAAAGCATTTTATCTCGACCGACTTCCTCCAAATTCGGAAGTATTGAGCTTCGATCCGTTCACTGCGGGAGTCAACGAAAACCGCGACATCATTATCCGGTCCGTCGATAAAACTGCGGACAATGTCCACGTCTTTATGAATCTGCCTGCCGGAATGACGGATCAACAGATATTGGATATGGTCAATCAAGGGCAGGGGAGTGCGGCAGAGATCGACCGCGATCAATTTGTGTTCGGCGTTTTCGATGTGCCACACGGTAATAATGTAGTGACGACGGTGACGTTCGAGCGGACCGGGACCTTCAACATTCAGCGAACCCCTGGACTCTTTACGTCCACGATCATCGGTTCGGGGCTCGGCGACCTCAACTTCGACGGCAACGTCAACGCGGATGATGTTTATGCGTTTCGCGATGTGCTGTTGAGCAACCAGCAAGCATTCAATCCAGCGGCAGATTTCACCGCCGATGGACTCGTCAACGAAGACGACTTGGCGCTGTTTGCCGACCTGATTGACAACGTCGGCGATGGCGGCACCAACGATGCCTTGGATGATATCCTCGATCAGATTCGCCCCGCCGTTGTGGCCGTGACCATTAACTCAACGCAAGTCGATCCCACCGACTTAGCCGCTGGAAATCAACCCACGAGTTGGACGAATCAGCGGTCGATGCTCGCTACGATTGAAATCGAATTTAATCGGCCCATGAATCTGGATGCCGCGGACTTAGAATTGACTAACCTGGGCCAGAACGCTTCGGTCGATCCGGATGTCGACGTCGACCTAGCCAATGTTCAATTGGAAACGATTGGAAATACGACCGTGATTGACCTCAGCCAGGTCGATTTGGCGTCGGGCGTTTATCAGTTGCGGATTAGCGATACGGCGGAGAGTACAGCGGGAGTGGCGTTAGATGGTGATGACGATGGAACGCCCGGCGGGGACTTCAATTTTACCGGGGATTCCAGCAACCGCTTCTACCAACAGACATTTGATTTCAATGGGGACAATGGCACGTCGGTGTTTGACTACTCCACGTTCGCCTATTGGTTCGGAACGCCGATTCCAGCTGCCCCGTTGTACACGGATTTGAATGGCGATGGCGGTGTGAGTGTATTTGATTTCTCACATTTCTCGTCGAATTTCGGTAGTGGAGTAACATTTCCGGTAACTTTCCAGGGTTTCTTAGCGGCGGAAAGTCCGGATTTTGTCGATGACGAGGTTGCAGAGGCATTTGCTGGTCAAGTTCTAGAACGTCACGAACCGGAAATCGGTTGGTCGGACCCCCTCAGAAGAGTGGTTCATGAACCAAATAGTGACAAAATGTTTGACGAAAAATTGGAAATCGGTTATTCCAATAGTGTGCAACCACTGGAACGGGTTGCATTTGAACTTTGACATTTGTCGTTTGTTCGGTTTCGGACACGATATGTCAAGTTTACGGAATGAGAGAACTTCTTTGAACCCAGCCACGTCTGAACCCAGCCACGTCTGAACCCCCGGGCTTTGACTTATTTATGGATTTGAGGCGTTCGGTACTTGTATTTGAGCTGATATTAAACCATTATCTAAATGTGGTTTAATAGGACCCTAATGCTAACTTTGCGCAATTTGTGTGCGATGTGGCAAGAATAAGAGTTCGGTCAGCTTTGAACAGAGGCAAATGTACGGAGACGATTGAGAGGAGGCGTCTAATCAAAGCTAGATTCTATTTTCTTGTAGGACGGTAAATTTCCACCCACTTATTCCGACTATTCATTCGTTATTCGCGTATTGTCGGTGCTCTTGGAGGGCGAGTGGGATAAGCAGAACTGACGTTTTGCTTGCACAGACGGAAACGATTTGCCATTCTACCACTTGTGGTCTTTTTTGTTTTTTTACTTTATGGTCTTAAGAGGTGCTGTATGACGAAAAATCTTCGAAGAAGAGCGGGCTTTACGCTCGTCGAACTGTTGGTGGTTATTGCCATCATCGGTATCTTGGTGGCATTGTTGCTTCCAGCCGTTCAAGCGGCTCGTGAAGCTGCTCGCCGAATGGAATGCACGAACAACTTGAAGCAGTTCGGTATTGCGACGCACAACTTCCACGATACACGTCGTGGACTTCCACCGTTGCTTTCGCACATCGATCGTGCAACTATCTTTGTTCACATCCTGCCGTACGCGGAACAACAACCCATCTACGATGCACTCGATCGTGGAAACATTCCTCCGTACGATTGCAGCCAGCCTTACCTCGGTTGCCCCATGTCGGACAACTGGACTAACTTGGCCAACTCTCGCGAACAAGATGCTTTGGCATCGATCCCCTTCATGACGTGTCCTTCGCGTCGTAGTGGTGTTCAAAAGGGTCAGCAAGGTCCTCTAGGCGATTATGCTGTCGGTATCATTTACGAAGACGATCCCAACAGTTCTGGTGGATCCACCGGCGCGATCTGGGGTCAGCACGTAGACGCTTGTGATCCTGCTCACTACGAGCCGATCAAGAGTGCTTTCCGTGTTGCCGATATCGATTGCAACGACGGCAACTCTTCCGGCAGTGGTAGCATGGAACGATTCCGACGAATTCGCTCCCGCGACACACTCGCCTCGCTTCTCGACGGTACGAGCAACACGTTCCTGATGGGCGAAAAGCACATCAGAACTGGTGAATTCGCTCGTTGCTGTGGCGTTTCGACGCTTCAATCGGGTGGTGTCGATGGTCCTTGGACCTTCGAAAACAACGAAATGTACTACACCGCTTCGCGTAACGGTGCTCTTCCTCTCGCCAATGGTCCTAAGGACTACGATGGCAAGGGCGATCCAATCCGTCCCGAAGGTGGTCCCGATGACGACTACGGTTTCGGTGCTTGGCACCCAGGTGTTTGCTTGATGCTCAGAGGAGACGCTTCTGTCTCCGGCGTTAGCAACAACACCTCGCGTCAACGTCTCGAGAGCTATTTCCATCGTGAAGATGGCAAGTTGTACGAAGGCGACTAGTAACCGCTGGCAAACCGCCAAACAATCGGTTATTATTTAGGCAAATGAAATACACAGGCCGTCGATTATCGGCGGTCTGTTGTTTTTTAGGGCAACTGTATTTTTATACACCAGCGTATTTTGGTACAAACACCTTCGTTACCTAACAAAGTGAGACTCAGGAATGTCGACTCGTTTAGCTCTATTGGCCCTTGTTGCCTTCGCAGTAACTCTTACTGGTTGCGGAAACAGTGGGGAACCCTGCTTCCCTGTTACCGGAACGGTAAAGTTTGAAGACGGCACGCCTTTGACCAAAGGCATTATCTACTTCGACTCGGGTGAATTCTCGGCGAAGGGTGGCGTAGAAGAAGATGGTCGCTTCACCTTGACCAGCTACAATCCCGGTGATGGCGCTCCCGATGGCCAATACTCGGTTTACTTCTCCGGCGACGCGCGAACTCAAAATCTCGTTGCAAAAGAATTCTGCGACGAAGAAGGCACACCTCTCAGTTATCAAGTTGAAAAGAAGTCAAACGTCTTTGACATCCAAGTAACAAAACCTAAGTAGTCTTTTAGATGCTGAGTTTTTGGATACTGAGTTTTTGGATACTGAGTTT
>Ga0115002_10002762_pt1 | contig 22551 bp, 15 predicted proteins | sample ArcticOcean_MG_C_8_FD_89576 | JGI IMG/M metagenome (GOLD analysis project Ga0115002, IMG submission 89576) | Marine microbial communities from western Arctic Ocean - ArcticOcean_MG_CB11_86 | ecosystem: Environmental > Aquatic > Marine > Oceanic | place: Arctic Ocean: Canada Basin | collected... | reverse complement strand
TGGTCAAGAAGGTCTAACTCTTGACCGAATACAAGTTCGTTCAGGTAGTTCAAACAATTCCTCAGTCTATTTTGTTGACCATTTGACGAATTCTGGAACAATGTTCCATTATGGAATTAGTACCACTGTTGAAGATTGGGGGTACGTAATTATTGGAGCAGGTGGGTTACTAGAAACATATGGATTTGAAGATTCACCCACCATGCCACCTGGCGGCTGGAATGTAGTTGATGCTGGTTCGGGAGACATTTGGGAATATGGACAATTGCCAACTGGCGGAACTGTTGGCCCAACCTCGTGGCCTACAGGAAATTACGGCTTTGCTATTGATTTAGACAATGATTACGATGGCAATTCCATCACACATCTTTACTCACCGGGATACATGATCCCACTTGGAGCAAGTGCTAGATTGAGTTTTGATCAATGGCGCCATTCAGAAGCAGGCTGGGATGGCGGGGCAGTCTTTATCAAAGTCAATAATGGATCTTGGCAATACTTTGACCCCGTAATTGCAAATGGTTCATCATGGTATGATGGGGCAATAACTTTTGGCGCTCACATCTTGAATAATTTGGATGTCTTTGATGGAAGACAATACACAGGTACTGTCCCATGGGATACTACTACCGCTGACCTATCAAACTACAGTGGCTCGTATGTTGAATTTAGATTTTCATTTGCATCTGACTCAATCGTCAATGATGCTGGATGGTATCTTGATGACATTGGTGTAGAGGTTGATTTCTTTGAGAATACTGGAACTTGGTTAAGTCCTACTATCACTCTTGACGAACTTGGAAATGGATTTGTTGACATCTCTGCATTGACACCAAATGGGACTTGGGTTACAGGAACAATAACTGATTCGGCAGGGAATGCCTTTGATGGATACGATAATCTCTCTTTCCCTATATCTCTTGCAGGAATTGACAGAGACACCTACCCTACTGCCAAAATACAACTGAATATGGGTACTAATGACCCATTCATTTCGCCCTTAGTAACAGAGGTCCATTATGGAGCGGTACGTTACTTTACAGGACTGGATGCACAGAATGGCTGGGACATTGACAGTGGGCTTGTACTTGTCAATGGTAACTGGACAAATCCTACTGGGACCCCTCTAACAATAAGAGGAGATTTTGTAACCTCTACTGCCCCAATTCAAAACGTCAATATCTCAGGTGTAGGCAACGGTGTGACTGTTCAACTCATCAATAGCAAGGGAGCAATCATTGGTAATACTGGCCTAAGCAACTTAATCACATTCGCAAACCCTGAACCAGGATATGGTGTACAGTTCAGTATCGCATCTTCTGGATCATTCTCAAATGCGATTGCAGAAGGGGCATTTGGACAACCAACCTTGAATCCTGAAATTGATGTCACAGATGATGGAACGATTGATTGGACCTTCCCCACAGCCCCTAACTTCGGCCATTATGGATGGCAATCATACATCCATCTAACGGATTCAGCAGGGCAGACGGTTTCTGGCACGACCAGCGCTAGTGTCACATCTACGTCAACAGGAAGTGGAATAGAAGTGCTAATCCCTGATGATGCAACAGTAAACTCTGGGATGATTACCTTCGCCCCAAATTCAGCCACCACTAGTAGTCTCACAATAAGTGTGGCAGGAATACAATCCCTGCCATATAACAGCGGTCTATCCGACATTCATTCCGCACCATTAGATACGTCAATGGTTGCTGCAATAAACAGCCTAACAACAACATACACTGACCCCGGAACGGGAAGAGATTGGAAAATCGTAGATGTTGATTTCACCTCAAGCCTCTCCCAATCTATTGACATCTTGAGCGTTTCAATTGGCTACGACTTGACTGAAAATGTCACAGGACTTGGACAGCAAATGTTTGACTACCACGCTGCGCAACTTGTAGGTAGTATTCCCGCAAGTATTGACATACCACTCACCTATGTCTCAGATGCTGGTGCTGTTGGCCTAGATGGTGGAATTATCCATGAATTGATGATTACTAATCGCCCATTCACGGCTCCTGAAACAATGTATCCCGATGGGCAAGTTTACGAAATTACCACAAGACATCACCACCTTGATGACAATAACCAAATTGGCGAAGTGATGTTGATTGGAACAGCCTCGGATGGAGAATTACTCACATGGTATGTAGATGACCTCACTAATGGGGGGAATTTCATCAGTAATGGTAGCACTATGGCTGCCCTACTACCATCTTCAACAGCTGTATTGAGTGGTGATGATTGGGTCGTAACATGGCGATTCGAAATTAGTTGGTTGTGGGATGATGTCGACCAAATCGGTTGGATGGCTCGGGCTCTCAACCTTACTGGAGAGGGATTGGCACCGGCTTTTGCAATATCAGGAGGACCTGGGAAAAATGCAATCGAGAACGACTTGCAAATCGACCAACTTGAGGTACGTGATCAGTTTGACAGAATCATCGCTATCAACCCGAACCAAGACTTCTACGCGGCTGGTGGGTCAGATATTTTTGTGACTGGGGCAGTGCGCTTCCAAGACAATGCAAACTTACGGCCACTAACCAATGCATACTCCGTTGCAATCAACTTCTCTGGAACAGAATACTCAGCTAATAGCCACGACAATGGTTCGTTCAGCCTCACCTTGACATTACCTACAAATGAAACAACCACTACTCTCACCTCAAGAATTGTGCGTATTGGCCCTGCGAGTGGAGCATTTGGTGGCGAGGATAAGTCAAACCCCATGGGAACTATTGAATTATTCACAGATGTTGAAAATCCAACAAGCGAAATATTCCAAGTATTGACAACGAATGGACTTCTTGATGCAAATGGCCATGTATGGGACCCATATGATTCGCTTACACTTCATCTCACTGTCACTGATGCACAAGCACTTGGTGATGATATTACCCTTCACTACTGGAGGCAAGGAACCAATGATGACAGCAATGGAGATGGGATTGCTGATGAGAATGAGTATCAGACCATGACTCGCCCAATCTCAATGCCTGGTAATTCAAATGAACAGCAAATCCAATTCATAGGTTTCGACCTATCTTCAGTGCCAGCAAATAATATGCTCAGTCTCTACATTTCTGGAACCGATTGGGCTGGGCTTCCTATTGAAAATGATGGCATGGCTGGGCTAGAAAATGACAAAGCGTCAATGGTGATTGGCACAGATGCAGATACTATTTTATTGGAGAATTCATTCACATTGAATACTAATAATGACCACCTTTTAGTTGGTCAAAACCACCAAATCTCAATGGTTATAGAAGATGAAAATGGAATCAACACAATTGATGAAATTATCATCTACATGACTGGGCAATCCTCAGCCCCTGCTGGAGAAATACACATTGACCCAAGAGAATCCACAGCATCAACCCCGATTGGTAGTTTCATCAATACAGGGGACGTTACAATGGAAATATTGGATGACACATCCAGCAGAGTCACTCTTAACTTCGTTTTGGATTGGCAATTCCCATCAACATTCGGTGATAACTGGATGATGCCTGGGATCCATGTGATTGATGATACTCAAACAGTTGCCAATGTCAACAACATCGGAGATTTGAGATGGAAGTTAGACAACAAACTAACGGTCAATATTGACATGTTACACGACCTTTCGGAACCCATTTCAGAGTCTAATAATTCAAAGCTTTTCCTTGGTAAAGGTGATATTTTTGCAATAACAGGTGAAGTTGTTTATGCAGGTTCGGGGGCACCTATTGTTGAAATCCCAGAGAATTTACAATTGTTCACAATAATGATTGCGAGTGGTGTTTCATCAGATGCAACTATTGACTTGACTGAATCCTACTTCAACACCACCCTTTCGGTGCCTGTAGGATTCCCTTCAACCAATGACCTCCCTGTCGTAATGGATATACTGAATATCCCTGGGCAAGGTGAATCTATTTCCTATACCGGTATTTCCCTCACTATAGACAGCACCCCTCCAGTTGCAGAATTCCTACCAGGGATTCTTGCAAGCATCGAAACGGACCGTATATCTACTGTTGATGTCAGAATTAATGTTGTTGAATCGGGAGGTATGTCTGAAGATGGTGTATCTATTCACTGGGTGTATCGACGTGGTGGACTAAATCTACCCGGTAGCCAAGATTATTCATTGTTACAGCATGATACTGTAAATGGAGATATTTGGTCTTACTCGTCAAATATTGATATGACACCAGCATCTCACATTAAACTGCAGGATGGAGACCAGTTGATGGTTTGGTTGGTCGGTGAAGACCGAGCAGGAAACGATTTGTTTGGTGAAGGAACAGCAGATTCACCACGTGCACCGCAATTAATTATCAGAGTATTTGAGCCGGTTATTTCCAAAGTTGAAATCGATGATTTGACTCCAATGTTATACAAGAATGTGTACATCCAAACAACGATCAGGAATAATGGTTCAACTATGGGGAGTCTCAATGTGACATTAGTTGAAGAATTAGATGATGGCACATTACAATATTATGAATTACACAATATTACTGACCTTGGGCCACAACAAAAGCAAGTAGTCGCATTCTCTTGGGAAGCATGGGATAGTGGTATGCCTGATCTATACATCATGTGGAATGGCGATGATTCAGACCTTACATTACTACAACCTCAGATTGATGTCCAGGAAGAAGAAAGCCAAAGTGGCATATTCGGCGCAGGTGCAGATGTTGGGATGATTCTAGGCTTACTAGCAATTATTGTAACTGGTGTCGGGATTGCTATCGTAGAAATGATGAGGCGCAACCGAGATGATTGGGAAGAAGATGAAGAATGGGAGGACGCGGAGGAATACGCAGAGAAGATGCTCGGCAAAGAGGAAATTGGCGGGGTGACTGCACAACCTACTATCGTGCCTGAAGATGCTCCACTACCTGAACAAGCACCACCACCTGGTTTGAGTGATGAAGAATGGTTAGAGGATGCAAAACAGGAGCTACCAGACTGGCCTGACGATGCACTTTTGTCTTACAAGGAAAATGGTTGGAGTGTTGAACAATTAGTTGAATGGAAAAACAACAACCAATAATTCAAATTCTCAACCTGAAAATATTGACTTGTGTAAGTTGGTAAATTTAATTAAATCGCGCGGGAAATGAAAAATCTGTAGGTTTTCATGAATTGTGATAATTACCACACATGCAAACTAGAGATAAATTAGAAGTTGGGCCGCGCTACAGCGTTTTCAGATTTCGCGATATCGTATTTATTGAGAAACACGCGCGCCCGCGAATCAAGTACATCAAACATTATATGCCTGCGCGATTGGATGGCCGTTGAGGAAGAAATTCCTTAGGGATGCACATGACACGAACGAGCTTGGCTAAGCGGCAAACGGAAATCACGGGCGAAATGGTACTACTCCAGGAAATGAGCCTGACTCTGCGGAGAACGGAAATCACGGGCGAAATGGTACTACTCCAAAAGCATGTTGAAAAGTTGCAAGCAGACCTAGATGAGCATCGTAAACTCGTAAATACACTACTTACAATAATTATGGAAGAATCTGATGGCGTCCAATCTGGAGCAGCCCCCACCATCCCCAATCAGCCCAAGCGCGGCTATTGTATGTGAGGACACCTAACCAAATTTTGGTTAGCCTTTGATGACTGCTAACGGACGTAATCTTACAACAGGTCTAGCAAGACCTGCTTGAGCAGTTAATCGGATTACATCATCCACATTCTTGTACGCTTGAGGTGCTTCTTCTGCTAAAATATTAGGAGTCCTTGTATGAACATGAATTCCTTTCTCCTTTAGCGATTTCAATAATTCCTCACTGTCAACACTTTTTCTTGCTGCTGCTCTAGAAAGTTGACGCCCTGCCCCATGGCACGAAGATGCAAAAGCATCGTTTGAGCCAGACTTTGGTCCTGCTAGAACCCAAGAAGCAGTCCCCATGTCTCCTGGTATCAATACTGGCTGACCAATCCCTGAAAATCGAGTTGCTAGTTCAGTGTGATCCCCACCTAAGGCCCGCGTAGCACCTTTACGATGTACGCAGCAAGAGCAAGAAGAGCCGTGAATCACATGCTCTTCCACTTTAGCAATATTATGACATACATCGTATACTACCTGCACATTTGCATCATCGTTCCCAAGGTGATGAGCGAGATTATCACGTAATCTTTTAGTCAGGGCACTACGATTAGCGAAGGCGAAATTCCCTGCCGACTGCATCGCTGCGAAGTAATCCTGCCCCTCTTTAGAATGAAATGGCGCAGCTGCCAGTTGGCGGTCTGGGAGGCTGATATCCCAATGTTCACTGTACCAATTATCACCTTGATTGCGATATTTTGACTCTAGAGCAGCGACATGCTCACTACAAACTTGGTGGCCTAATCCTCGTGAGCCCGTATGAATCATTGCACATATTTGTCCAAGTCGAAGACCGAAGGCTTTGGCGGCTTCTTCATCCTCAACCCTATCTACAACCTGTAACTCTAGGAAATGATTACCAGAACCAAGAGTGCCAAGTGATTTCGAGCCACGTTTCATTGCTCTTTGAGAAAGGCTGTGGACATCCCCTTCAAGAATTCCATTTGATTCAATGTGGCTCAAATCTTCGTGCAAACCCCAGCCGAGGTCTGCTGATGCTTCAGCACCTCCTTCTAGGATACCTTGTAATTCTTGGTTATCAAGTAAGACGCCTCCTTTACCTGAAGCCCCAGCTGGAATTCTGTTAGCAAGGTGTTTTGCTAATCTAGCAAGGTCTGGTATCTGGCTAATATCAAGATCTGTCGAACACAGTCGCACACCACAATTGATGTCAAAACCTACACCACCTGGTGAAATCACCCCTCCTTGCTCGCCCCAATTTAGGTCAGTAGCCACCACCCCTCCAATTGGAAAACCATAGCCAAAGTGCCAATCAGCCATAGCCCAAGCATCGCCAACAATCCCAGGCAAGGTTGCTGTATTGACTAGTTGACCCGGAGAGCGGTCGTCTCCACTCGCAGCAAAATGTGCATCATCTGCAACCAACATTGCGTCGGTCCTCATTGACCCGTGGCGATTGATGCGAAACAACGCTTCATCGACCTTCTCAATGTTTTGTTCCCATTCAAGTGTCATGGCAGTAACCTCTTATCTAGAGACTGGCACAAGCCCCCTGTTCAAGCGTTTTTCGCCCAATCCGGTTAGTTGACTTCAAGAGATGTCTCGTTTTCGCGGCAATAGAAGAGGGGTTAGCATGGCATTTGGCGAAATTGATATCCCCTTTTTCCATGATGCCGGTTTCGTACGTAAGAAGTGTCGCGTATCGGACTTGTGGTTTTGGACACGAGATGAAAATAGAGATACTTGTGGCGACACAGTTGAAGACGAATATACCTTTATCGGAAAGCCATTGATTGCTGGTTTCCCAGAACGTGGAAATGCGCTTTTAACCAAAATGAGAGAAACCTTTCTCACATTTTTTGAAGAACAGGGACATACTAGGATTCAACCTTACCCAGTAATTGCTCGTTGGAGAGATGACATCCACCTTACTATCGCATCAATCGCTGATTTCCAACCTGATGTCACAGGTGGCGTAATACCTCCGCCTGCAAACCCGCTAACTATTTCTCAACCTTGTATTCGATTGACTGATGTGGCAGCAGTTGGACGTTCAGGCAGACATTTGACTACTTTTGAAATGATGGCACATCACTGCTTTAATCGCCCTAAAGATGGTGATGTTGTTTACTGGATAGACCAATGTGTGCGTCTATGCGATGAATTATTTATTGACAGATTGGGGATTGATTCAAGTTTAATCACTTACGTAGAAAACCCTTGGTCAGGAGGTGGGAACGCTGGGCCAGCAGTAGAGGTAATTGTCGGTGGTTTAGAATTAGCCACTCTTGTGTTCATGAGCCTAGAGGAAGACCCACTGGGGGAATACGAAATCAAGGGAGAGCGATACTCTGAGATGGACTTGCAAATTATTGACACCGGTTATGGACTGGAGAGATTCTGTTGGGCTGCTGCAGGAACCCCTACAATCTATGAAGCAATTTACCCAGAAACAGTTAGTTGGCTTAGGGGATTATCAGGTTTTGATTCAAGATTAGGGATGATGAAAGGCATTGATGCTGACCTTTTATTATCAGAGTTATCAATGCTAGCAGGCATCCTCAACATTGATGTTGGCACTGATGTGTCAGCCCTTTACGAAAAATTGGTAGAAAGGTTAGCCAGTCGCGGAGTAGATATTAATCTAGATGACTTGAAATCAATAACCGAACCACTATCTGCAATCTATGCAATTCCTGACCATCTGCACGCCCTCTGTAATATGCTTGGAGATGGCCTTGTACCATCTAATGTGAAGGCGGGTTATCTCGCACGAATGTTAGCCCGCAGGACGCTGAAAATGCGTGACCAATTAGGGATTGATGTTTCATTGAGAGAATTAGCTGAGCACCACTTAGATGTCAATTTAGTTGGGCGACAATTCACTCAGACTAGAGATGGAATTCTTACTATCCTTGAATTAGAAGAAAAGCGTTACGTACAGATGCTGAGAGCAGGTGAAGCTGCTGTTCGCACTGCACTCAAAGACGTGGATTTAGGTGCTGAAGAAATTGAAGATGATATCTTATTCAACCTTGCAGAAAGCAGAGGGCTACAACCAGACATGGTTGTTGAAATCGCGAAATCTGCAGGTTGGCCCAACCTAACCGTCAGACTTGGGATGGCAGCAGATATGGCGGCACGACATGCCAAGCAAACTAAGGATACTGCACGTGGCAAAAAAACGGATGGAATGCTATCTGGTGACATTGATTTACCAGTAACTTCCTTAGATTATTATCAAGACACAACCAAATCAGAATTTAATGCAAAGGTCCTACACTGCAAGCCACTATCATCAGATGAGGTTGGGATGTTGAATCTCTCAAGTGAAGTTATTGGAGTGCCAACACACGGAATAGTTCTTGACAGGACTTTGTTCTATCCAGAAGGTGGTGGACAGTTAGGAGATTCTGGCACACTAACTAATGACAAAGCAGTGAAAGTTCTTGATTCACGTATCAATGAAGGGGTTGTCTTGCACCTTACTGATGGGCCTCTAGAGGGAGAAGTAAGTGGAGAAATAAACATTGACAGGCGTCGACAGTTGATGGACCACCACACATCAGTCCACATTGTAGGAGGATCTGCTAGAGCCATACTAGGACCACATATCTGGCAAGCAGGCAGTAACAAAGGAGAACGCTATGCGCGTCTAGATGTAACTCATTATCAGCGCCTTACTCGCTTGCAACTAGATGAAATTGAGGACCATGCTAACGAAATAATTAGCCAAGATTTACCAGTAGAAAAATTGGTCTTAGATAGAGCAGATGCAGATGCCCAATTCGGATTTGAATTGTATCAAGGTGGACCACCAAAACATCAGCAAATTCGTGTCATCAGAATAGGTGACCACGATGTCCAGGCTTGCGGGGGTACGCATCACGATAAAGTAGGCCAAATTGGCGATATCAGGATAATTAGGAGTAGTGCGGTTCAAGACGGAGTAGAGCGTCTGCAAATTGTGGCAGGGGAGACTGGACGCGAGTACGCTCGCAAACAAGAGGCCATTTTAGCAGAAGCATCTGATGTCCTCGGAGTTAATGCAGATGAACTACCTACAGCAGTTCAACGCTTCTTTGATGAATGGAAAACACAAAAGAAAACTATTGAAAATCTTGAGGCTGAAATCGTCAGGCTGAAAACCAGCGGTGGGGGAGATGATAGTTTCGAAAAAGATGGTGTTCGCTATGTTATTATGGAAGGCACAGGAGATATGCGGCAACTGCTAGGAATGGTTGGCGAATTGACTCGTGACCAAGCAAAGCCAACAGTAGCAATCCTTGGAACTAGAGAAGGAGGGGGAAAACTCCTGGTAGCCATAACTGAATCTTGCGTTGCATCTGAAAGACACAATGCTGTGGAAATTCTCAATTCAATATCCACTCACATCTCGGGCGGTGGCGGTGGTAAGCCAACTTTTGCTCAAGGTGGAGGGTCAAACCCAGATGGCCTAGATAATGCGCTTGAAGCGGCAAAACAGTTACTCGGACTTCAGTAAGTAACCAATACCATATGTTGGAGATATACGATATGCCTAACTATCCACCAATTCCTTTCCCCCCAAGTCAAATATTACCATACAATGATTTACTCATAATTATTGGTGTAGATGGTGAAATTACAAGGATTGATAACAACACATTAGAGCAAAAAAATGAGACAGTGAAGCCTTTCCCTAGTTCAATAGAAGCTGCAACTATTGTTGATGACAAAATGATTGCAACTTGGGTTCTGCCTGAATTATCACTCGCCCGCATGGCTTCATTACCATTAAATGAAGAATTTACTAATGGGGTTGACATGAGTCTATTACGACTTAAGCAGAATAAAAGGGGGCAAGATGTCCCCGTAGCAGGCGCGGAATGGAGTCATTCATTAGATGCTGAACCACTCGGGATAACATCTCATGAAGGGCTAATTTGTTTTGTAAATTATAATCGGGGAATCTATTGTATTGACTCCCAATCAAAAGAAATTTGGCGAGTTAAAGAAATTGAATGGTTAAGCCAAACACACATCCCAGATGCATCTATCATTCACGCGGTAACAACTGCTCCCCATCCAACTATCGAAAAACAACAATGCATTTGGTTATGGGGACAGGGTTCAGGATGGGTGGCATTAGAATGGGCTACAGGTGAAATAATTGCTCAAGGCAATTTGGAGAAAAAGGGAATACTTGACCAAGTAAGAACCGATGCAAAAGGCGGTTGGTTAATCGGTTTTGAAAGTGGTGAAATCATTAGGTGGGATCCGAAAAATAATACTGAAGACATTATTGAAGGAGGGCCATTTTGTGATGCGATATTCACTAAAAGTGGATGGGATATAATCGCTTGGCGCGAGGATATAACTTGGCATGAACAACAAGTAACTCGAACTGCAAGGAAAGATTTGGGCGTCTGTTTCTTCAACCACGAATCAAACGGGTTGTTAGTCTTGAAGAATTCAGGTGAATGGGTGAAATTTAGCAATTCTAGCTGAGTTTCACTCTTCTTCAGTTGAGGCTTCTGCTGGTGCTTCTACAGCAGGTTCGGTTGCAACTGGTGCAACTGATGGAGTAGCATCATAACCGCAGCGACCGCAGGTTGTGCGGTTAGAATGATTTGCCAAAAACACACCAGGACCACATATTTTGCAGTACTCATTCTTGCGAATTAATTTACCATCTTCAACAGTGTATAGGCTTGAACGGTTTGACATTATTCTTCACCCCCAGAAACATCTTCTTCAGTTTCAATTTCGACTGGTGGTGCAACATCTGGCACCTTCGCAGGTGCTTTTTCAGCAGGTGCTTTTTCAGCAGGTGCTTCTTCAGTAGCGGCACCATGCCTATCAAGGATGTATTGCGGTTCAATTGACATTGCTTCAGGTGAATCATAAATGAATGCTAGCCCAGTAGTCAAAGGTTGACCAAAACGGGTCTTTACATCTTTCACGATCACATTGGATGCTGATGAACCGGGTTCAAGTGATGCTACCTTACTTCGCAGGTTGCTCCGACTTGGAGTTGGTGATTGTTCATGTCGCAACTGAAATCTAATTTCAATACGACTCAATAATGAGTTTTCTTTCCTGTCTACTATTTCCATAATAATCCCTCCTTCAGCGCACGTTTACCTTTAGTGCGTAGTTTCCTGTTCTCTCAATATTGAGTATTGATGAAATTTCTGAGCGCTCTGGATTGAGCACCACAACATACCCCTGCCAATCTGAACTGAGATGGGCACCCGGGCAAAATGGACACACAGGGTTGGTCGGTTTTACTTGCTCCATGTCGTCCTTTAATTCTTTAGCCAAAGCCTTGTACTCGTCATCAGAAGGGTCTAATCCATTCTTGTTGAGAAATACGAGTTGAACTAAAGCCTTCTTGGATTTAGCGATTAAATCATTGTTGGACTTAAGACACCATCCAAGATTACCAGTTGCAACTTCGATGATTCGGTGGCACTCGGAACAAGCAAGTTCAATCTTCTTTGACATCTTATTCGCCACCATTTTCTAACCATGCGTGAGCACCAAGACCTGGTTGCTTGCAAGTAAGTCCTATCTTTGATGAGCGAGGGTCGTGTGTGTTCAATGAAAGAGTGACTACACGAGAGCGTAGAGGGTCTGCGATTGAGAGTTGAGAGCCAGAACGGCTGCCGATAATTTTGCCCTCATTTTGATTGATTTGAACAGGCTCTTCAAGAATCTGTGATTTATGTAATAGGCCTTCTAGCGGACCAATTTGAACGAATGCGCCGAATTCAAGAATCTCTGATACTGCACCGTCAACAATCTCGTTACTGTCAAGACGGAAAAGCACAGCCTTGAAACGAACATTTTGGTAAATCGCACCGTCTCCATGTATGATTCTACCCCGACCAATCATCTCGTGATCATAGGTGACAATGACAAAATTGTCATCATCATCAAACTTACCTTCAAACGCCTGATGCGCTAGCCGGTCAACGTGTTGTTCTAATGATTGACCCTCGCGGATATACTCCGCGGGGATTCTGATAGTATCCTCTCTGACTTCAAGTGTGTACATCTTTTTTCCCTCCATTCACCACTCGCCGAGAGGTGCGCCATGGAACGGAAGGGTTCACAACCCTCCCGTCCCTCACAGGCGACGCCTCCAGAAGAGAGGTTTCCAGTGGCTCGCCGACCTACTCCCCCTTTATCAGCAAACCGGTTTCAGTGAATTGGTTTCATAGCAGTATATGATAGAAAACATGCGGGTTTTAACCTGTAAAAAATGATTTCTGAATGTCCCTTTTGTTTTGATTCTACAAATTTAGTATTGCCGCCAATTATCCTTAACTTAAATTTAATTTCATTGGATTTCATCGTGACCCCCGTAGGGGTCACGTACTCTCACAAACGCGTTTTACCCTCAGCGGATTTAGTGAAGGTTGAAGTAGCGGCCAAAGGGCAAAGCAGTATGTGATTGGGTCTGCCGCGAGGAATTTGGGGGCGAAAACTGCTTTCATAGCGTTATTCGTCACCTTCTCAATGCTGCTGCAAATGATACCACCAACAAACCATAATCCAAACTTGGATAATCTAAACTCTAATCCATTCGTTGGAAAAAGTTCTAGCGAATGGAGTGATGGGGGTGAGGCTTGGTCTCAACTTGGCAGGTATGGCTCAAGAAATAGCACTGCACCGATACACAGTGTAAGTGGCGGGCCAGGCAACGGACCGGTATCTGCAGTTTCGGAATTAGCAACTATTGACGACCCCGAGGTAAATTGGGCTCATTTTTCAACGGGGAGTTATGGAGCACAAGGTCTAGCGACAGTTGTTGGTGATTTTGGGCCCAACATCGTTGTAACCGGTGATGCGAGCGAACGTTGTGGTAGCGGCCATCTCTTCACTGTGCTAATCTCTGAGCGAGAGTCTGGTGGCTCCACCCACTCCTTCTTGAGTATCATCGAAGGAGATACTAGCAGAAAATCTTGGGAAGTCGACCTCGGGGTTACAGATTCAGTGAAGGCATCGCCAGTAATATTGGATGTTAATGGGGATTCAACCCTAGAGATTCTAGTCGCATACGATGCACAAGGGACTTTCAATACCGAATTATGGTCACCTATCTTACAATGTGGTGAGGCTGGATGGAATACAGGCGGTAGTCACTCAGCCGAATTGTTATGGTCATACACAGACCCTGACCTCGGCATTACAGTCCCATCTCCCTATGTCCTAGCTAATCATCAGGTTGGTACTCAAATTCTTCTTGGTGATTTGGACATGGATGGGGATGCAGAAGCAGTCTACTCCTTGGTCAACGAAGCTGACAGTCAGGTCGTAGTGTTAGCATTGCCATTAATTGCCGGGGGCGTGCCAAGTCCGATATGGCAAGTCAGTCTTGACTACGGAGAGATCCCATCTGACCCAGCATGGGTGAAGATAGATGATACAAACTCAGCAGTGTTGTTGACAACTATTGACCCAAATGATGGGAATATCTGGGTGTGGCGACTAGACGGAGCAAATGGCGCACCACATTGGGGTGGCGTTTCCCTCAACAATCTTGATGGGAATACAGATTCTCCACACATTAGACTTCCCGGTCCTGTTGTAGCTGAACTTGATGGTACACCGGGCGCTGAAATGGTAGTCACCATCCCTACTGATATCGATGGAGGTAGTTCAGGAGATGGTGCAGAATACATTGGGTTAGAAGTCAATGACGCCTCGGAGTTATGGTCTTTCAGAGCAACAAATGGATTCGGTGAGGCCCCCCCAGATGTTTTTGACACAACTGGAGATGGTATTGACGACAGAGTTTGTTGGGTGACATGGTATCGTATTGACACCGACCGAAAAGGTGTATCAGGGTGTCACGATGTCACAGCATCTCTTGGCCCAGCATTAGAATTCTCACACATCATGGACCGAAGTTCAGGGAATCCTAACGACGAGATTGCCGTCTCACCGCCTTTCCATCTTGACTTAGATGGGCAAGGTGCACCTGAAACCGTTGTCAGTTTTGGCCGCACATTATGGGCATGGGATGGAGATACTGGGACTCAAGCAGGAATTGGGACCGGTTGGACCGATGAACTTGACTTACCACACAGAGTTTGGGCTGCACCAGCATTAGCTGATTTAGATGGTGATGGCGCTATTGACATCATGATTGGCGATACTCTGATTTCACGAGAAGCACCAGATATTAGGCCGTTTATCGATGGGAGAGGAGTACAATTCACACCTAGCCAACCCGACCCAGGTGAGACATTTACCGCCACCGCCTATATTGAAAATGTCGGAACCGTTGCCAGCGGTGAAGCGGTTGATGCTGTACTCTACTATGACGGTGTAGTTGTTGAATCAGTTCGACTTACAGAAATGAATCCGGTCGCACCTACAGGAGATGGCACATTCTCCTCTTTTTCTGTTGAATTAACTGCTGTGCTAGGATCACACACGGCAAGAATAGTTGTAGACCCCAATGGAAATCTCACTCAATCACGGTTTGATAATGATGAACAAACTGTAAACCTAACCATAGTAGAACCATACGATGTTTCAATCGCCATGCCGGTTGACCCACCTAGAGTTGACCCCGGTTCAAGTATGGATGTTGACGTTGCTATTTCATCAACCGGCCGCCTAGCAGGGGTTTGGACAATGTCAATTGATGACTCTACATTACCAAACAATTGGACTGTACAGGATATATCTGACGGAGGTTCAACTTCAATTCAAATAGAACCCGAACAGCCGTGGACAGCCACTGTTAGAATTTCAGCCCCTGCAGATGCATTAGGCTCAGATAGTGGCCATCTGACAATCACTATGGTATTAGATGATGATACAAATATCACTGTTTCATCTCTCTTGCCAGTTGAAGCAAACCGTACTCGTGGCTTGTCTGTCCGGGGTCCTACCGGTACTGCAGCCACTACTGGATATGGATTACCTGGCTCTCTTGGAAGTGCATGGTTACTGGTGGAGAATCTTGGGAATGCACAAGAGACCGTCACCAAAGTTAATGTCGACCCAACCTCTTGGGGCAATAACCTCACACTTCACGACCAATCAGGAGAATTATCACTCATCACACTAGCACCAGGTGAACAACTAGAACTTCACGCAAAACTACTAGTGCCAAATTCGGTAACTCTCGGAGAAAGCGTGACAACAACCCTGTCAATATGTATCGGAACTGGGGCTGAAGAAGTGTGTCGAGAAATTGACATCACATTCATTGCCAATGGTGTAACTGTCAGCCCAGATAATTTCCGAAGTATCCCAGCAACCGGGATTAGTTGGGGAATCAATGGTATTCTGCCACAATCTGCTGACAATCTATCTTGGGATTTGCAAGCAAGTGGTATGCTAATTAGCAGTTGGAATTGGCAAGCAACCGGCGATTGTCAATTAGTTGGTAATTTGCTTTCATGCCACGGTATTGCTGGGTCAAGTTTCAATGGCTTACTGACATTAGACCAACCTGTTAATGCACCCCCACAATTCCATCCATTCGCGGTGAATGAGTCTAACTTCAGTGGTTATAATATTGATTTCTCATTACAAGTTTTACAAGTATTCCGCTCACAAATTATTGTCATCAGCCCCTCTGGTGAACCCGTTTTAATGAATGTCTCAGAGCCAACATGGATAGTGTTAAAATTAGAAAACCCAGGGAATGGGCCTGACACTTTTGACTTGGTTGGCAGATTAATTGCCAACGAAAACTTTAGCGAAGACCCCGGAATTATTTTCTCAATCCCAACCTCAAGCTTCTCAATCAATGCCGCTGGATTGAGTCAAGTGCCAATCCAAGTCACCCTACCTCATGACACACCTGCACGCCAAGGTATGTTGGTAGAGTTTTCATTACGCTCACAAGGAGATGACTCTGTTGTTGATACTGTAGTCATGGGAATTGAAGCACGACAAGACCACCGATGGAATGTCAGCCTACTAGACAATGACAGAACCGTTGAATCCGGTGGAAGTATATTCACTACACCTGGGACCTCAACATCTCTTACTCTAGTAGTAGAAAATATTGGTAACTTTGATGATGCCCTTGATGTCTCTTCAAGCCTCACACTAACAATCGCGGGTAATGACACCAATATTGGCTGGATAGTAGGGGATGGGAATAGTGAGACTCTAGACGTCAACCAAAGTGGTACAATTGACTTGGCGCTAACAATCCCAGATTTGGCATGGAATGGCACCATAGCAGCCATAGAATTAGAATTATCATCTGATGGCCTACTACTGCAAACTTTTACTGTTGATGTTGAAGTAATTTCTCAGCCACTTTGGATTATTCGTGCTACTGGAAGTGACCTAGATGTCGCACCTAGTGGATCAAATATCACATTAGAATTAGACCAAAGGGGTAATTCACCTTCACGAGCTTACCTTTCTGCTTCTATTGATGCAGTCGGGTGGAATCTAACGTTACCAGATGACATGCCATTCCTAGATCCTGGTGAAACAATGACCGTTCAAGTGTATATTGTCCCTCCACAAGGGGCTATATCAGGACCTACTGCTGAAATGACAATCATTGCACGTAATGGTGATGGAAGAGGTACTGGTGAAACAATTCTACCACTAAGGATTCAGCCAGCATATGATTTCACAGCCACAACCCCTAGTAATTGGGAAGGTTGGCAAGTAAGTGACTCAGGAGGTATGCCAAGAATTACTATTGCAAACCTCGGTAATGCGGCTAACCAACTTCATGTTGAACTCATCGGATTACCGATGGGATGGAGTCCAACTGAGGCAAACATCTCACTCGCATGGGGTGAGATGAAAGGAGTTCCAATTGACCTCATCCCAGATACCGGTTGGGATCATTCGAATTTCACTATTGAAATCAGAGTTACAGATTCAGGCGGGAAAGTTGCTACTTTAGATGCAGATGTACTATTCTCCGATGTGGCTTGGGCTACAAGTCCCGTAATGTGGGGTTCAATGGGTGATGATAAGGTAGTAAACTTCCATGGCAGTTTAATCAACTCTGTGACGACTGGTGGAACCTCCCTTGAACAAACCCAAAGTGGCTGGGTTCTCACTTCCCCAAGTGGGGATGGTTCTGTAATTGTCAGCAATTCTCAGGGAGATGTTAGTCTATTTTACACAGCACATATGCAGATGGCCACTAGTCGCCAAGTATCATGCACTATGGATTCAAATATGTCAACTCAACCATTGGTATCTTGTGATATCTACAATGGTAGTTCACCCTTTACTTGGTCCATTCTTCTTCGGGCTGAAGATGGAACATTGGTAAATTCCAGAAACGGCGTAATTGAAGCAAACAAAGAGGATACAGTCAATCTCTCAGCGACTGGGTGGAATCCAACTACTGGTGTACATGAATTGACTGTCCTTGTGTTCTCATCAGATGGGAGATTACAGAGTTCAACTTCACAACATTATGTTATTAGAGCCACAGGTTGGAATGTTGGCATTGAACTTGAAGAAACTAAATCAGGTGATATAAATGTCTTAATCCATCGTGAAAACCATCAGATAATGACCGACTCGTTATGTGTTGTTGAACTTTTACAAGGAGACTGGTCAATGGAGGTAGCAGTAGATATTTCTGCAACCCTTGCACCAAAACTGTCGGTACCTAGACCGACTGGGGATTCAACTGTACCAGTAAATGCCACCTTCTCCTGCCAAGCACCGTGGGATGTTGATGATGACCTATCAGACAACACACATGATTTAGTTCTCTCTTCCAATCCAAATATACTCCCTGTTGACAGCGATACCACTTATGCAATCGCTACCGGTTTGCTAATTATTGCAGTTCTCTGGTTACTTGGTGTCATTAGACCTGCATCTCTTCAACCACTTGCAACTGCCCCAAGAAAGCAAACCAAGAAAGTGAAGCAACAAACACGCCCTAAACCACAACCAAAGCCAAAAGTTGCTGAAAAGGAAAGCTCAATTCAACTAGAAAATGATGCCCCACCAACTGCCGCTGAAGAAGATACAGATGTATCTGAGATTCAGGAAAGTCTGATTGAAATAGAGGAAGCAGCGCCCGAGCCACCTGAGGAAGAATTAGACGAGTTTGAATTAAGACTCAAACAACTCAGGGAACGCCGCAGGTAATCAGGTGGATATTATGCCAAATAATGACGAAACGCCAGCATTTCACACATTCACACTCATCCGAGGTGACATCTGTGAGACTTATATTTCAGCACTTGAGCAAGCCGCCGATGGTGATGATTCGGATTTGATAGCACTCATCAAATCTGACAGTAATTTATCCCAGATTCTAGAAGATGAAGGGTGTAATCTACACGATGGAAGAGAACATTGTGAGAAAAGTGATTCGTCACTACTGCTAGTTGGACTAACTCCTTTGGACCACGCAGGACAAAGAGTGAGGACCATTGGTGATAGCAAAGTTCGTGACAGGCTAGGTCGCTACCCCTGGGGAGATGGAAACCCACTTTCTTACCTGAGGACTTGGTCAGGAAACCCTCCCGATTCAGAACAAGATGTGATGATTTTAATTGACAAACTTGATGATGGATTGTTTGAGTCATCTAGAGGACATAGTAGGTTTGAAAATGGAACATTCGGCACACTGCATGGATTCTTAAATCATGATGAAACGGTGTCACTTGAGAAATTACTGAGCACTGGACATTTCAAAGTCAGAGCAGACGAACCACTTGACGGGGGTGTTGCAGATATTATGAGACACCTGAAATTTGTAGTGAGAAGTGCCGCAAGACAAGACATGGGTTTGCTACATTTTTCACATTGAGAGAGTAAGCCAACCTTCAAGGACGGCTCGCGATGGCGAGGATGCTATGGGTGAGTTACAATACTCCGGCAAGGTCAAACAAGTGTGGTCAACGGACAACGTGGATATTCTCGAGTTCCGTTACACAAACCAAATTTCTGTTTTCGACCAAATTATTCCTTCACTTATCCCACGCAAGGGTGAGAGCCTCAACAGAACAACTTGTCATTGGTTCAAATTAGTAGAGGATGCTGGCATTTGTGAAACCCATATGATTGACATGAATGCACCAGACCGCTGCCTTGGGACGAAATACACCGTCATCAAGGAGCCAGGTGCTATCCCGCGTGATATGGAAAATGTGTTCGTACCGTTGGAGGTGATTTGCCGCCACCACCTCACTGGCTCAGCTTTCAAGCGCTACGCAGATGGAAAGGTGGAATCTTCAGAGTTCGGATTTGAACAGGGGACAGTATTGCAAGATGGTGTGAAATTACCTGCGCCTTATCTTGAAGTTTCAACCAAGTTTGAAGCGTTTGACCGACTCCTTGACCGTAAGGAAGCATTGGAAATATCAAATCTCACAGAAGAAGAATTTGATGCGATTCTTGACTGTGTTCTAAAAATTGATGCTATTATTGAGAAAGAAGCAGGGGCACGTGGTCTAATCCATGTTGATGGAAAGAAGGAGTTTGCTCTTGGCAAAGATCGTAAACCAGTCCTAGTCGATTCGTTTGGTACTCTTGACGAAGACCGCTGGTGGGATGCTGAAACCTATGCATCAGGAGAAATTGTGTCATTGTCTAAGGAGTTCGTGAGAGAGCACTACATCGCTACAGGACACCATCAAGATTTGTATGATGCCCGTGCCGCTGGAAGCGAAGAGCCACCAATACCTGCTTTGCCCCAAGAAATAATTGATCAGACTGCTGCACTATATGCATCAATGTATGAGAGATTGACTGGCGAAACTTTCTGACCCTTCAGACCCCAAACATTGAGAAACCAAGCCCTCCGACATAAAACTCAGTGAACCCCAGAAGAAACCCAGTCATTTGCTCATTAGTAGCAATCCTACTACTAGCAACTATACCCTCAAATACAGTGATGGGTGATTCCCAACAAAATCAACCTGATAATGACATATCAGAACCTAAGGTTCTAATTATCGGTATTGATGGTGTAAGAGGGGATGTCGCAGAGAACATTTCTGAGGAAAAACAAGGTGCATTTAGTAGTATCAAAAATGATGGCGCATGGTCTTTCAATGCCAACATGGGTCCACTATCAAATTCAGGTGCAGGATGGTCAAGTATGTTGACTGGAGTATGGTGTGACCGACATGGTGTCATTGACAATTCTTTCCAAGGCAGCAAACATACATCGGTACCCAATATTTTTGATATTATTGAATCAAATAATCCTGATTTACGTACAGCTGCTATTTACTGGTGGGAACCGTTGGGCGAACAAATACTCTCTGAGGACTCTATTGACATCTTAGAAAATTATGGGAATGATGAACTTATTCGTGATAGAGCAATCGAACTACTAACTACAGACTCAGAACTTGATGTACATCTAGTATCGATTGATAATCCAGATGCTATTGGCCATAAATACGGATTCAGCCCTGAAGTACCTGAATATGTTGAAGCCGTTGAATTGGCTAACAACATGGCAATGGATATTATGGACGCAATTGAACAACGAAATCTAAGCAATGAGAACTGGGTCACCATTATCACTAGCGACCACGGTGGAGGTGGAATGTATATTCGTAGCCACTACCCATCTTATCCAGATGACCAAAATTCGCTATTACTCGTCAATGGTGGAGATACAATCTCTGGAGAGATAACTAATCACCCAGTAGTGGTTGATGTAGTAGTCACAGCAATGACTCATCTTGAAATCCCCTTACCCGAAGGAAGTAATGCACTTGATGGACGAGCTTCTGCATTTTACCCAAATGCACCTGCTGCACGAGATGCTAAATGCATAGAGCCAGACCCTTTAGAAATAGAATTACGAGGGTTTAGAGAACTCATTTATCAAACCGAGTTCATTGTCGGAATAGGAATCGGTGCTTCAATAGTAGCCATCTTGATTATACGCAAAAAACAATCCTCAGATGAAGAAGAATGAATTCTTGACTTACATTGATTTTGAATATCAAATCAGTCCAAGCGCATCTTCTATCCGATTAAGTTCCGGACCAGTAGTATCACCACCAGCAAATGCACCATTGTTGCTACAAACTATTCCAGCCCCAATTAAAGGTGAACCAAAACTTACAGTTCCTACCATGGCCGGAACACCTAGGATCTTCTCAACAATTTTCACTTCAGGTTCAGAGATATCTGGATGAAGTACTACACCCATATCATTGCAGACACCAAGGCTACCAATTACTTCTTGACCAGCAATTGAAACATTAGCAGCTGGTACTTTCAATGCATCAGATAGAATTTCCAGCCCCTCTTTTGGAACTACAGTACTAGCGAGAACACCATTCTCGTTAGCAAGAAGAAGATTGCCAGCAGCGTTGACCGAACTTTCCATGACCACAACATCCCCGTAACTTGTGAGTTTATCAATGTCGTCAGGACCAGCGATATCGGCAACTCCCATACCATGTGAATTACCCTCGATAAGCGAGCCAATTAGGTTTGAGCCACCGATGGTTAACTGAACGGATTCTAACTCCAAAGCAGTTTCAATGATCTCAACATCACTCTTCTGAAGTGCAAGAGGTAGAAACAAAACATTACCAATAACTGAGGCATAAACCCCAGCCTGGGAATGTCCTAGAATGTCACCACTACGAACAGTCACGCTTTCACCTAATTCGGGCGGACGGCCTACCCGTCTTAGCCATACCGCTATCATCTAGTGAGAAATCACTAGCAAATGATGCCCTAGAAAAATAGGTGAAGGGATTTTGATATGGTTGATCGGCGAGCCTATCGGCCATTTGTGAAATAAAAGGTGTGGGGAAGGTGCTTCCACCAGCCGCCGGAGCGACTGATGGAAGCGGAAAAGCGACACAACGACGACCGTTTCCGTGGGCTCTCGCACCACAGTACAAGGAACGACGCAGAAGGGCTTGACTGCCGGGTTCGGAATGGGACCGGGTATTACCCCTTCGCTATGGTCGTGTACACTTTCGAATAAGATAGAAAAGATTCACTGTTGAACAGAGGCCCACACAAGTG
>Ga0115002_10002758_pt1 | contig 22566 bp, 21 predicted proteins | sample ArcticOcean_MG_C_8_FD_89576 | JGI IMG/M metagenome (GOLD analysis project Ga0115002, IMG submission 89576) | Marine microbial communities from western Arctic Ocean - ArcticOcean_MG_CB11_86 | ecosystem: Environmental > Aquatic > Marine > Oceanic | place: Arctic Ocean: Canada Basin | collected... | reverse complement strand
GTTCGATCGAAAACCGCATTCGCTATCATTGTGAGGTCATGCAAGCTGTGCGCGACGCCGTACCGGATAATCCTGTGGGCGTACGTATTTCACAAACCAAGGTGAATGACTTTGAATATGCCTGGCCGGGCGGCAAGGACGATGCCAAGGTGGTGTTTTCGTCCCTCGAAAAAACAGGAATCGATTTCATCGATTGTAGTTCACACCTAGGCTTAGCTCCGGTTTTTGGGACCAAAAAAAGCCTGTCAGGTCTAGCGCGAAAATATTCCGGTTTGCCGGTCATGGCGAATGGAAAGCTCGATCGGCCGGAAGACGCTGAAAGCGCGCTCACACAAGGTGAGGGTGATTTTGTCTCGATCGGGAAATCGGCGCTGGCCGACTATAACTGGCCGAGAAAGATCGTAGCCGATGAGCCTAGGGTACCGTTCAATCCGGGCATGACCATGCCCTATGCAACACTCGATTGTTATGAGACTTTTTGGGCGGAAAACCCGACTGGAATCCCAGAAAAGAAAATTGAGGTCCAGGACGTCACAGAAGGCGCCTAGCCGACCATTATATGGGCCATATGGTGACCAATACATCGGCATATTCCTACAGAAAGCAGTGTTAAACTCTATTTAATTGATCAACACCGATAACCCAGGAAACCAACGATGCATACCAATAAAAAATACGTATTTAACAGCGTGGCGTTCTTGAGCCTTTTACTCGCCGGCTTAGCTCAAGCGCAACCACCAACCGGGCCAATGTCCTTTTTCATTACAAGCCAGGGCTCCGGCAATGGCGGCGACTTGGACGGCCTGGATGGGGCAGATGAAATCTGCCAAAACCTAGCGGAAAGCGTTGATCAAGGCGACCTGACGTGGCGTGCTTATCTCAGTACCCAAGGAAACAATGCGGTTAACGCCCGAGACAGAATTGGCTCTGGGCCGTGGTTTAACGCAAACGGTTACCAAGTTGGCGCGGATTTAGCAACGCTCCACAACCTAATGCATCGCATAAGCGCTGAAACGGGTCTTGACGAGCATGGCCGCGTCATTCCAGGATCGTTTGCCGTACCGAATCGGCATGATGTATTGACTGGTTCGACGTCAGAAGGCATGGCCTATCCTTCGGGCGAAGATATGACATGTAATAACTGGACGAGCAGCGACGATGGCAAGGCTCGAGTTGGTCATCATGACTTTGCAGCCTGGGCATCCTCCCACAACTCCAGGGGTTGCAGTGCGGCTGCGCTGAGGTCTTCCGGTGGTGACGGCCTGCTATATTGCTTTGCTGTAAGGTAATAGCCTTGCAAGCAAACCACGCCTTGTAATAAAACGCACTAAATAACTCATTCGACTTGCATCTCAAATCGGCTCGGCCACTTGGCGAGCCGATTCATTTTGTGTAAGGCATTCTTTTGTCTGGCTAAGCCGAACCACTGCGCTGAAACAGCACGAATTGCCTCCTCGTCTACCGCAATGTCCACTGCTTGCGTCGCGGGTTCTGATGTACAGCCATTCAACATTACTGCGATCACTGGAATTAGAAAGACTATTGATATTCTCATTACTACGTATTCTCTATATAAAAAACACACCACCCGAACGGGCAATGATATCTGGACATTCGCCCTGACGCGGTGGCGAATTTACTCCTCAACTGGGCTATATGCCAAACTAGCTTAATCACGCTGGAAAGTCGCAGAAAAACGTCGTTTCTTTGCTGATTTTTTGTCACGTTAAGGTTAATCTCTAAGGGGGAGAAACGACAAAAATAACTCGGGCAACAACCAACGAACTACATCGGAGACAACGATGAATCGACGCGGGTTTATTGGTATGACTGCCGCGGCGGCCGCTGGAGCTGGCATAGCACCGGCACGCTCTATCGCGCAAACCTCGGCTTCCGGGCCGGAAATGAACGTGCTCAGTGCCTACATGAGCGCAGCTGGAGCCCTCACCCTACCAGCCGACACAGCCGAACAAGCTAAACATCATCTCCTTGACTCACTGGCGGCGATGATATCAGGATCACAATTACCGCCCGGACAGGCAGCACAACGCTACATCCGCGCATATGGCGGAACAGGCTCGGGAACAATCGCTGGCACCACCCTCACGACCTCCTCTATCAATGCAGCACTCGCCAACGGCGTCATGGCACATGCGGATGAGACCGACGATTCTCACAATGCTTCCCGATCGCATCCAGGTTGCGCGGTCGTGCCAGCAGCCCTCGCAATCGGCGAAGAGTTTGGTGTTGACGGTGCTCGCTTCTTGCGTGCCGTAACACTTGGATATGACGTCGGCACACGAGTGGTCATGGCCATGGGTGGCTACTCGTTCGGCTCTGAAAGTAGCTTTGCCACGCACAGCATTGCCGGTACATTTTGTGCATCGGCAGCAGCAGCTTGCATTGCAGATCTCGATTCACGCCAGATGCGATGGGTTCTCGACTACGCCGCACAGCAGTCGTCGGGCATTAGAGCTTGGCGGCGCGACCCCGATCACATTGAGAAAGCCTTCGTCTTCGGCGGCATGCCTGCTCGAAACGGCGTCACTTCGGCATTGGTTGTACAGTCGGGCTGGACCGGCCTCGATGACATATTTTCCGGCCCCGACAATTTCTTTGCTGCATACGCCCCTGAGGCGCAGCCCGAGCAACTCATCCAAGGGCTCGGTGAACGCTATGAGATTGCGCAAACAGACATTAAAAAGTGGACCGTCGGTTCGCCAATTCAGGGGCCGCTCGATGCAATCGAAGCGATCCGCGCCAAACAACCTTTTGAAGCCGATCAGGTGCAGCGCCTGACAGTGCGCCTCGCCCCTAATGTAGCGGCAGTAGTGGACGATCGAGAGATCCCCAACATTTGGCTCCAACATATGATCGCCGTGATGCTACTCGATAAGACCGTCTCGTTCAGCGCGGCGCACGACAATACGCGAATGCAAGATCCCGCCGTTCTGCGCCAGCGAGCGAAGGTCAGCCTCGTGCATGACGAAGATCTAGACCAGTTCCTACCGGTGCGCGTCGCGATCGTTGAGGTTGAACTCAGTGACGGCAATACCCTCTCGGAGCGCATCGAAGCCGTGCGCGGCACGCCTCGGAACCCGATGTCGCGTACCGAAGTGATCGACAAGGCCAGAGATCTCATCGTGCCAGTCCTCGGGCGTGAAACCTCGGAGCGCCTAATTGCGACGATATACCAAATTGAGGGTGTAACGGACGTCCGCAGCTTACGACCACTCCTTCAGCGCGCCTGATGGAGAAAACAAGCATTATTGACTCTTACTACATGCTCTCATCAACACCGTTATTAGCCAAGACATGAGTGAATGTTAAAACTAATAAAGCACGCAATAGTTTAGAGTTTAAAGCAGCCAAGATGAGTGAATGTTTATTATCAAAGTGGAGAAGAAGTGCGCTATGACGGGGCTTAAATAAGAAACATAGCTGCAGAGAAAAATTAGCACATACGAGACTGTAGTCTCTTAACGACACTACATTTTTATCTGAAATAACATCTGTGAATTCTAAGTTTTCGCAAAGCTCCTTGGTTGAAAACAGGGGTTATTCATTCCTTCAAAACCTAAGAACGAACCGCATCAAGAAAAGTAGCTATCGTTTCAGTTAGACTTCGCGGTTCACCTTGGACCAACTGCGTTGGCTACAAGGCAGAAAAAATAGGTTCTCGGTTAAATGAGTCGGCCAAATGTTTTAAACGTGCGTGACTCTGGTCTTGAGCTTTTTAACGGGAACACAGCAATTCCCGATACCTAACTAACAATCTAGGAGTCATCAAATGACTGCACAGCAATGGGATTCGCCACCGGAAATGCAAATTGACGCAACGAAAAAATATTCCGTCTCAATTACGACTAATCGCGGCACCCTTGAACTTGAGTTATATCCACAGCACGCACCACAAACAGTGAACAACTTTGTGTACCTAGCGGGTCAAGGTTTCTACGATGGCATATCATTTCATCGTGTTATCCCGAATTTCATGATCCAGTGTGGTGATCCGACCGGCACGGGAAGCGGTGGCCCTGGCTATCGATTCGCTGATGAATGCGATGGAAACCCGCTAAGACATGAACGCTGTGTCATCTCAATGGCTAACGCAGGTCCAAATACCAACGGCAGTCAGTTTTTCATTACACATTTGCCTACACCACATCTGGATGGCAAACACACTGTGTTCGGAAAAGTCGTAACTGGAGAGGATATTGTCGATATCATCGAGCAGGGTGACTCGATAGTCAGCGTCACCGTCGCCGACTAAACAAGAAATCAGGCAGCGCTGCATGGTGCTAGGTCGAAGGTGAATAGAGCTTCTGCCCTACCCTTAAAGAGTTCGTTTGAAAGATTAGTCTGAGGAAATCTCTATTTTCAGAGAAACCTAATTCTTTTTTTCAAAAATTTATAGAGCTTTCTTAACTACCGCCGCCTCCACCATATTAACGTTCAGAAAAATCTAACGCCGCTCAAGTCACTGCGCTTTTTCTATATAGAATAATAGGTTGTTTCTCCTATATAGAACTGCTCTGTCCCGTGACTCTCGTCCACAATGGGGTGCTGTGGCCGCAGCGTAACAATCTAACTCGATAGCACGCTCTTATGAACGCGAGTCTATCCCGCCAAGTGCTTGCGTCAGGATACGAAGCAATTGCCGCAAAGTACCGGTTAGTAAAACAAACTCTGCATCGAACCGTGCGAGTGGGTCTTCACCGTCAATTTCATCTGCTGCATCCATCCCCAGAAACCGAACCTTTCCAAGAGCGCCGTTTTCATCAATCACGCAACTCATGACACTGTCTACCACGATCGCCAGGTGCGTCACCCTCATACCGTCTCGAACGTGCTTGCGAATGTTGTTGGCAGTCAAATCCATATCGACCCAATGAACCCGTGATCGACTGTCAGATGGGTCCTGCATTCGGCATTCCTGTCCAAGCGTTATCCCATCGGGGGCGTCGCCGAGAAAGACCCGCGTCAACAACTCGCTAATCGAGCGCTTAAACGTGAGGGGAACCGTATCGACGCTACCTAGCGGCGCACGCAGGTACTCCAGAAACCGCTCAGCTTTCGCCGGAGTCGCCGCATCAATCCCGAAAATACTATCGGACAACAGCATAAGACCCTTGGTGCGTTCAGACCGTAGCAGCGCTTTTGGCAAAAGACTGTCGCGCGTTAACTCCTTGAGCCGCCGTTTCTCGCGGCCGCTTGGCTCCTCCCCCAGACGCTCGCGATACTCGTCCACCCGCGCTTCGAGCGCTTCATTGATGGCCGAAGCCGGCAGAATCCGGCTCTGGCTGCGCAGTTGCAATAGATCTGCCCCATCAACACGTCTGCTGAGCGTTCGAGCCGAGTCCGTCACGGGAGGCTCCCAGCCAGAGCTCTTTTCGACCAAGGGCTCGCATGGTTTAAAGTTGAACGCGGATAACGACTCCGCAAGATCTTGCTCGGATTCCAACCAGGCACTTGTCAACCGAAAGAAACGCAGATTTTTAAACATCAGTTCGCCTAAAATCGCGGCAGTCTATGGTCGGGATCAGAATAACGCAACGTTAACTTTCATCGCCACCGGGTCGCAACAGGGTATGATGCCCTCCCCCCGCCTAGCTTCACGCCTGCGCGGATTGCTTTATCACGTCAGGATCACCCAATGCCCGCTGCAAAGACCACTACCTCCACTTTCTGTGACCTCAACCTTCCTGCGCCATTGCTGGCGACACTCACTAAGGTCGGCTACGAAATACCGACACCCATTCAAGTCCAGGCTATTCCTCATCTGCTGAAAGGACTTGACCTCCTCGGGCACGCGCCTACGGGAACAGGCAAAACTGCGGCATTTGCCCTGCCGCTGCTCGCTCGTATCGACCTCAAGCGCCCGCAGGTTCAAGTCATGACACTAACACCCACCCGTGAACTGGCAATTCAAGTCGCGAAAGCCTTTCAGACCTATGGCTCGCAAATGCGCGGCTTCCACGTACTGCCTATCTATGGCGGGCAGGCTTATGCAGGACAAATACAACAGCTAAAACGAGGTGTTCATGTCGTGGTTGGCACCCCAGGTCGGGTTGCGGATCACATGCGCAAGGGGACCCTGAAGCTTGGCAACCTGCAGGCGCTAGTGTTAGATGAAGCAGACGAAATGCTGCGTATGGGATTCATCGATGAAGTGGAATGGATCCTGGAGCAGACACCGAAAAAACGGCAAATGGCGCTATTTTCCGCGACCATGCCTAGAGCAGTTGAGCGAATCGCGCGCCATCATCTCAATGACCCTCAACAAATTTCAATTAAAGCTCGCACGGCAACCGCTGAAACCGTTCGGCAGCGCTACTGGTTAGTCAGCGGCTTGCGCAAACTCGACGCGCTTACTCGTATACTCGAGGTAGAGACGACTGAAGCCATTCTAATTTTTGTGCGCACCAAGATTGCGACGACCGAACTCGCAGAACGCTTGGAAGCTCGGGGCTACTCAGCAGCCGCGATGAACGGCGACATGGCTCAAAACCACCGCGAACAAACGATTGAACGTTTCAAGAGAGGCTCACTGGACATTCTCGTAGCAACGGATGTCGCGGCTCGCGGTTTGGACGTTGAACGAATTAGCCACGTCATCAACTTTGATATTCCATACGACGCAGAGGCCTACATCCATCGTATTGGCCGCACAGGCCGCGCAGGTCGTCTCGGCAATGCCATCCTATTTGTCGCGCCGCGCGAGCGACGAATGCTAAACGCAATCGAGAGAGCTACCAGGCAGAAGATCGAGCCGCTGCAACTTCCGTCAACCGAGACCGTAAACAAAAAACGTATAGAAATCTTCAAGCAAAAGATCAGCGACATGCTTGCTACCGGAGGATTGGAGTTTCTTCAAAACCTGGTAGATGAGTATCAGCAGGAACACGATGTACCGCCGATCGAAATTGCCGCAGCCTTAGCGGCTATCTCGATCGGCGATCAATCTTTGTTGCTTAAGCCGGATAGAAATAGTTCTGTCCGCAACGCAGGCGACTCTTATCCACGTAGAGATCACGGAGAGCAAAGACAAAGTAGACACAGAGTGCCCACAAATGGAAGCTTCGAAACATTTCGCCTGGAAATCGGTTCACTACATGGGGTCAAACCTGGAAACATTGTCGGCGCGATTGCTAACGAAGCGGGCTTAGATGGCCAGCACATTGGTCAGATAAAGATACAGGATCAGTACAGCTTCGTTGATTTACCTACGGGCATGTCACAGGAAACATTCAATGATCTAAGAAAAGTCCGAGTATGCGGTCAGGTACTGAATATTTCCCGCCCCGACAAATCTTCCATTCGACGCAATAGTGAACCAAAATTCGCATCAAAAAAGGAAAACAGACCAGCACCGCGATCAAGCAAGGAAACCAAGCCGAAACCACCGGCCAAAAAAAGATCGGCTAAGGCTAAGGCCAAGGCCAAGGCCAAGGCCAAGGAAAAGAAGTCGAAGCGAAAAAAATCGCGCAGTGTCGACTAATTTCCAACCATCCGACTACGAAAGCACCGACAGCGAAGAATGTGACATCGAGCGTCGACATTAACAAAAAGAAAACCGCTACAGCAGTGCTATCGAAGAAATAAATACTCCTGCATTCCGTTACCGAGCAGCCGCACGCGTTCGATCGAAAAGTCTGGAGTACAAGCGCGCAGGTCATCGGTTGAGTAGCGCGGCGCAATTCGCGAGGGTGTGGTATTAGTAAGGCTCAACAGATGGCTTTCGTTCAATGGAGCAAACCGCCCAGGGACTTCCTGCATCAGCGGATGGGAATACGCTATCAACGCGTGTAACAGCGCGCCTCGACGACATCGGCCGGCAATAGCTGACATCAGTTCCGTTAGTACATCGCGATCTAAATAGTTCAGAAAATCCCAACAAAAGACCACGTCCATCGGTTCGCTTGCATGGGCCGGCAGCAGTGCGGCAACGCGCTCTGTAAAGCGGTCAGGTTCCTCGGAATCAACAGGGGCATTCACCGTATCGATACTATCTGCTAGATTAGCAATGTCCATACGGCAGCGGTAAGGACTCACTAAGTCGATTGTCTGCTGTAGAGCTGCGCCTAAGTTAAGGATCACCCAACGGCGGTCCTCCCTCAGTTGTTTGATGATGGATCGAAACAGCAACACATTTATTCTCCCAGGCATCTTTACCTCGGAGCTTGCCGTCTCGGCCAACATCAGACTATTTGAACTCTGAATGCGCATCGTAACGAAGGATTACCTACCGGGCCTGCTCCGTTTTAAGGTTTTTCCCGACGGAACTACTCTGTACTCCAACTGGCTTAGTGACACCAGGCTGACTAGCGCCCGTGGATGCCGGCTCCGCGTCACCGATCCGGCTCGAGTTACCAACTGCCACGCCCTTCACGCTACCGAGGGCTGACTGGACACTCTCTGGATCCATGTCGATGGAGCCCTTGAACTGCGCGCCTTCCTCAACGCCAATACGAGTGGCGATGACGTTGCCTATCACACGACCGGTAGCGCGAATGATCACACTCTCAGATCCGTACAAATCGCCGTTGATCTCACCATCCACCGTAATTGTCTTGGCGTAAACATTCGCTTTGATTTTACCCTCACGGCCAATGGTCAAACTATGGTTTGGAAGCTGAATCGTTCCGCTAATATTTCCTTCGATGCGTAGGTCTTCATCGCCGCGGAGATCACCGTCTATACGAATGGAATGGCCGATTACGGCAATTTCGCCGACACTGGCCGACGAACGTCCCCCTGACCTCAAGCTACCATCCATATTCGGCTTTTTATCTAAGCCTGCCGACACTTGGGTTTTCTTGCTCATTTCGAACATTAGGTGTTCCTTATTTAATTAAATTAAGCACTTAAGTAAATTATCTATTCTGATAGATTAGATCTCAACTGCGATTTTTGCAATAAAAGTTGTGCGATGGCAAAGGCACACTGGTGAACTAAATCGTTTGCTCCGGCAGCAAATAGCGCTCGTATTCCTGATCAAAGCTAAGCAGGCGTGTATCAGTTATCCGATCGATATACAGCGTACCGTCAAGATGATCGAATTCATGCTGAAATACCGTAGCCAAAAATCCTTTCAACTCCATCATTTGCAGATGACCCTTAACGTCGAGATACTCGACACGAACATGTTGTGGACGTTCGACGAAACCCCGTAACCCGGGGACTGACAAGCAGCCCTCCCAATAGCCTGCGGTTTCTGTATCGAGCACTTCTATACGAGGGTTCACAAAGACGGTTAGCGGTATCTCTGGAATATCGCCATAGCGGCTAGCACCATTGGAGATCTTAATAATCGCCAGACGGACTGGCTCGGCAACCTGGGGCGCTGCGAGCCCGATACCACCGTAATCAGCCAGTGTATCGATCATGTCTGCAACGAGCGCTTGCGTCCACGGAGAATCTATCTCTGCAGAGTCAAGCGGTCGAGCAGTTTCCCGCAACAGCGGGTGTCCCATCCGAATAACGCGTCTAACGGTCATGGACGAGAGGATACCGGGTTTTCATCTACTCGGAACATTCCGTGATATTTCTCATCACTAATAACGGCAATACGGTTGCGTATTGGAGCATGGCGCAACGATGGCAATGGTACAGAATCGGTACATATCCGCATCTACAACTGAATATCTATTCTGATTTCAGTCTATTTCTGATCAGTCAAAGCATTAATCTTCCCCACCAACTCGGCAGCACAGGTCTATCCTTTCTCTGTGCTTATCTGAGCTGCTGTCTTCCTCAGAGCTTTAATAATGACGGGCCTGCCCATTTCAGAGGCAATCTTTCTTAGTTCTCGGAATAACATGCGGTTCTCCTCTTAAACGTGATGGAGAGACGGTGACGACCATCTACAGGGCATTACACAAGTTGTGTAGTCACATCGACTCGGCGTTCACAAACACAGATCAACGCAGTCATTAAGGATTAGGCTGAGAGAATATTCATAAAAAATGCAAACCTGTACCGTTATTCTTCAAAAATTTAAATTGGATTAGTAACTTATTACATCCCAACTAGATTAACGGCGTCGAGACTCACATATGTCCACAATTCTGCCAAATACAGACTTTTTTCTCTGGATATTTATTGCAGTTGTAGGTTGAGATCAAGCTATCAGTCTTAATAAGAGGCAGCATTCCCCTAATCATCATCCTTATTAATAATGTCTGGAGTTACCATGCCTACAGTGTTTACAACTGTCTTTCCAGCATAAATTGCTGTTGTCCCTGCTGCGTCTAAGAGTGCCACACTAGTAGAACAAGCATTAAGCATTAACATTGATAGCGTAATAAGTAATATTTTCATTATAGTGCTCCGAAAAAAAGACGCCCTTAGTTATTATCCATATTAAGTTAGCAATTTCCTTAGTCTGAGGGCATATGGGTAGTTACGGATTGGCAGTCCGGTAAGCGATCTCACTGCTCACCATCGTCATTACGGACTTCCTCCATTCACTGCAACGCAGCATAACTGACCAATACCTCGCCTCCCCAATTGCTTCTTACCGTTCTTTTAGTTTTACACCGCTGGCTAGAGCATGAACAAGGTCATTCATGGACTATCTATAAAGAGCCCATAATAATTAAAATATAAAATAGATTAATATAGAACTATAAAATATTGAATTTAATAGTAAAATTATAAAAATAAATTGATATAGGAGTTTTTACAAGCTTTTTTAAAAAATCCGAACACTCAGCGGCACCTCACAGTCTCCAGATGGCTTTAGATAGCCAGTATTGCTGGAGTGTTGCCGATAGGGTTTACATCGAATTCATGCGAATGACTAAGCACTCTGTTGAATTAGAATTCATAGCTGACGATGGATTCGATAAGAATAAATTTAAAGAGATGCCTATTCCAGAGAGGCTTTCTGACATGGCAGCTCATGATCTATCTTTACATCTGAATTTCAACATCATTAGAGGCTTTCGTTATAACGACGAATTGGCAGATCGTAGCTACGACAATCATTTCACTGTCTTTAGGTTATTAAAAGCCGGGAAAAAAATAATTATCTACAGCAATTTCAATAACAAAAGACTTATATCAAAAGCTATTTCTTAGGCTTACAGGCGTGCATTAGAGCGCCCCGCTTGACCCCCGGACTGATCCCCAGGTGGATCCTTGTCCGCTTAGTCACCCCCACCCACTTCAATACGCTCAAGATAGCGCCTTTAAAAGAACTACCCCTGATGCTTGAAAATAACAGTAAGGAAGTTGCTGAATTTATGATAGCTTGGCTAGATAAATTGAACCAACAATTAGTCGGAGGATATATGAAACAACTAATTATAGGACTTGCGATGGGCGTAGTTGCTGCCTATCTTTATCTTGGAAATCAAACAACCGAAGAAATCATAGAGATTGAGACAAGTTCACCAGACGTAGTACCTGCAACAAGCTTTGCTGCCGTACCTGGGCAAGTGGGTGGCCAAGATTTTTTTGGCGCTTACGATGTAGTTCCTGGGTGGCCTATCAATATTGCTGATCAGATAGAAGGTCACGAGGATTGGACTTGGGGCGCTGGACAGTCAGTTTTTCCTGAGAGTCCTGACCGTGTATTTGTTTTAGTACGTGGTGAAATACCTAACGTAGAGCGGCCTAGCAATGTCAGCTTGAGAGATATTGGTATCCCAGCAAACTTTCCAATAAGCGGCAGCGTGCCTTGGCGCAATGCTACCAACACATCGCTCCCGGTTGGTGTCGACGACACTACAGATAATTGTCCTCCAGTAAGTGCTAGAGGAGAATGCGGTGTCGACGTAAGATGGGAACATACTATTCTAGTATTTAATCGCGAAGGTGAGCTTATTGAAGACTGGACTCAATGGGATTACTTATTGAGACGTCCCCACTTCATTACCATAAGCCCATTTGATCCAGAGAAGCATATTTGGATAGTTGATGATTATCGACATGCCATATTTAAATTTACCAATGACGGATCAGAATTAGTTCAAACAATCGGCATTCCTAATGAGTACGGCGATAACAATGACCAAGCACGCTTTAACCGACCTACTTTCATGGCATTTCGATCGGATGGTGGTTTTTATGTAACCGACGGATATCGAAATACAAGAGTGGTCAGGTTCGATGCGGGCGGCAATTACATGATGCAATGGGGAGAGCCAGGCACGGGTCAATATGATGATACTCGACCAGGTTATATGAATAACATACATGGTCTGGCAATAGACCATGTAACCAATGAGGTTTACATCAACGATAGAGACAATAACCGAGTTCAGGCATTTACTGAGGACGGTGAATATCTTCGTGACTGGGGCTTTGGAGGCAGACCTTCAAATATCCATTTATTCTATATGGGCCAAGATCGAATGCTTTGGGCGTTTGATCAGGGCACACAGAAAATGTTGAAGTACGACCGAGAGGGTAACTTCTTGTATTCATTTGGATCCTTTGGTGTATCACCTGGCGGATTCTTTGGTGTTCATGGAATTGCGGTGGACCAAGAGGGCAGTCTTTATGTAGCTGAAGTTGGAAATGGAGGCGCACAGAAATACACCCCTAAGGAGGGTGCAAATCCAGAGCTTCTATTAGGCACGCCTACCTATTCAGCTTGGGAATAGCTCACGTTGAATCAAAGAGAACAAAAACGAACGTGTAACAGTGCTAATGGGCAAGCACTACGGGTTTTTTCTTAGAATCAGTATCACCGCCGCATAGCTCCCAGAAATCTATTGGTTTCTGGGGGGCTATACGGGGTTAACATCTCCTTGTCGGGCTTTTTCCTGAGATTCGCTCTAGGCGAATACTTATCTCAGCATCACCTGTACGTCAGTAGCGACTTTCTTCGCCGCATTTATGTTTGTGTTTACGCTTCCACCACGAACCTGAGTGGCTGCCATTTCAAGCTTCATCTTCATTGCCGCATCGGCAGTCTGCGAAATAGCGCCCCCGGCAGCCGCGCACGGATTACCCTGAGCCGCATCAAAGCCGTCGCCATCTGGACCGACCAAGCAGTTCAGCACGTGGTGTAAGTGCCTGTGGACAGCGTCGATATTAGTCCCGCTGGCAGCAAGGCCCGAATGTTGCACGGCCGTGGCGATGGCTTGTGGCCCATCCGCAAGCGCTATGCCTGAAAAAAGCGAAACTAATCCGGCGAGAGCGATCGACCTCCGGATCATTCTGAAGGATGTAATCATGTGATTCCCCGTTTAATTAGATGAAAGGTATTACAAGTTAACTAGTAAAGGGAATCGACGCTACCCCATACACCGCATAACATAAAACAGTTAATTTGAAATATTAGTCTGAGAGCATATTTAGGGACATTTCTACGAAGCCTCCTGAAAGTGACCCACACAGGCCCTTATAGTTTAAACGCCTAGATCGTTAGAGGCAGGTCGACAGCAGCGCCGGACTCCGAGCTGCGGTACACTGCCTCCGTCCACTCCATGTACTTCGCCCCGGTGTCGAAGGTCTCCATTGTCACTTCTTCCACTCCTAAAATTGCATTGATGAACTCCTCCTCTACCCGATAGGAGGCCTGCTCCTCTCGAGGATTGGAAAGCTCAGCAAGTTGCGTATCGCCTCGACGGCCAACGAAAATACTCTGACCGCCATCCACACGCCCCGGGGTGCCTGCAATATGAATTGTACCTTCGCTGCCGAAAATCCAAGTCTGATTTCCACTCGATAAACCGCTAGTTGAACTGAACTTCATATGGACCTGAGCTCCGTTATCAAGTTCATACAGCACGTCGACGTGATCCGGGATGCTGACCGGTTGTAACTCCCCATCGGGGTTGCGTCTTTGCGGTACATGCACCTTCGTCATTGCCATTACACGATTTCCGGCACTAAACCATCGCATCATCGATTCATACGTAGACCCGATATTCAGAACGTTATAACCACTAAACTCTCTATCATGACGCCAATGGAGTTCACCGTTGATATCTGCAAAGCTGCGCTGCACTCTCTGAATCTCAACTGATAGCACCTCACCCACGTAAGCTTCTTTCAACAAACGCTGCACAGCCCTATCGACCACATAACTAGTGGAGGTGGGCACCAGCTGACAGATCAGGTCTGGATGCTGTCTGGAAGCTGCCAGCATCTCGTGAGCTTCTGCTGCAGTATTCGACATGCGCGCCTGACACAAAACGTGTTTCCCACTCTCGAGTGCTGCCAATGTAATCGTGTGATGCATGTAAGGCCACGTGCCGATCAACACCGCATCAACTCCATCATCATCTAGTAACTCCTGCCAACTGGAATAGGCACGGGGAATATCGAACTCGTCAGCAACCCGTTGACTCGATTGCAAAGATCGGTTTGCAACCGCTACGACCTCACAATCCTGTATTTTCTTGAACCCTGGAATCATCACTTCGCGAACAACCGTGCCCGCCCCTATGATTCCCACACGAACCCTGCCCTCGGCTCGTGAAGCCACTGACTGAGAGCCTTGTGCGAACAGTGATGGTGGTGCGAGTGCGGCCACTACCGGAATTGCTGCCGAGGAGAGAAACTCCCGGCGTTTCATTCTGGATTCTTTGTTGGTGTCGAATTTATCTTTCATCGGTATAGTCTCGTCATTTTTTAGATTTTCTTAAACTGATGGAGCATGACCGGAAGTAGGCGTGCAATTATACGTTCCAAGCTCCACATCTGTTCTGGACATAGTCCGCGTACCAGTGAGTGCTATTGTGTAATAACGTGGATCCTCAGCTGTCCATGTCAATTCTAGGTCACCTGTATCCGGATTAACCGTAAGTCTCTCTGAGAGTATTAAAGTCGTCGTATTCATTCCCGTATAAGGACTCTTAGTGACTAATTCACCTACTGAAAATTGAGCGGTCTCGAGCAATAAGCCGGCAGCAAAGTTTGTTGTTTCTATCACTAGCCCGGCACCCTCAAAATGTCCGATCGAATGACCCAAATCTGATGGTGCGACATCATTGGGATGATCCGGCATATCGAGATGCACGACGCGCTGTACATCCATGAATTCATGATGGATCAGAATAGTCCCGGCACTATGACTAATCTCGACAGGCATACCCGGTTGAAGCCAGGCACGAAGAGGACTAAAGGGTTTACATCTCAGAACCGGATTTTGGGTTGTGGAGTCATAAGCATCGAGCGCGGCCTGACCCGCCTGAGTAACTAGCTCACCTACTCGCGGCATAGTGCCTCTTCCCTTTGGATACCAGATCCCAATAATGCCGGTATCGGTATTCACCTGAGGTGCGGAATAAAGACTATTCCCGGAAACATTTTTGAGAGTCAAGGTACTACCGTCTGCAAATTGTGCAGAGGCAACGTAACAGCCCAGAGGATCCTTCCTAGCCACAAAACCTTGGATCCTTATTCGATCACCCACACTAAATGAGTCTTGCGAGATTCCCTTACGACGGAGTTGTGTCTGTGCATTTAGTTCACACCAGTACTCGGTGGATTCACCTGAATCTCCTGTTGTTTGAAAGTAGACGTATGAGTGAGGATTAACGAACTCGAAACCTGAAATAACACCTTCAAGCGTGACGTACTGTTTTGTATCAAAGAGCGCACCGAAGCCATGATGAGCGCTAACGGTTGAGTAGAACGCGTAGAGAAACAATCCTAAAATGCATGAAAACAATCTATTGAAAATTTGGTTGGCACTCATACCAAGATTATAGAGGAAACTTGCCTGAGCACCTCTTAGAGCTAGTTTTTGTGTACTCGTCTATAAACATCCGGTGCCCGTTCGACACATTTAAATAGGCAGTAGCCACCGGAGCAAATAGAAGAAAAAAACCGCTAACAGTGCTCCCGCTGGAATTGTAATGATCCAGGAAACAAAAATCCTACCCACCACAGCCAAATTAATAGATGTCATGCCTCGGGCCATGCCGACGCCTAAGACAGCGCCCACCAATACGTGAGTAGTAGATACCGGCATTCCTGTCCCCGACGCGAACACGATCGTAAATGCCGCAGCCAGTTCCGCCGAGAACCCCCGCGTTGGAGTTAGAGCGGTAATCCGTGCACCGACAGTCGCGATAACGTGCCGGCCAAAAGTTCCCAATCCAATTACGATACCGGCGCCACCCATTAGCAAAATCCATATCGGCACAGGTGAGTCCTGTCCGACGATGCCGCTCTGGGCGATGTTGACTATTGCGGCTACAGGGCCAATGGCGTTAGCCACATCATTCGAACCATGTGCAAACGCCATACCACAGGCCGTAATAACCATAAGAACAGCAAAAACACGCTCTACTGTGGCGAAATGGAAGTCTCGATCCGCTTTCTCATCTATGGGGATGCGAAGTACGAACCAGCGACCGATAAATGCGACAACAGCGCCGAATGCCAGTGCAATAGAGTAGCTCTCTCCGGTAGTGAGCGTGAGGCCTACGTGGCTCAGGCCCTTAAACATCGTCACCAGCGATATGAGCGTTACTGTGACGAAGATATACATAGGAGCGTAGAGGCGCGCACGCTGCAAAGGATCTGGTCGCACCAAAATAAGCCAATGAATTGAATTGAATACAAAGTAGGCGATCACACCGGCTGTCAATGGCGATGCAATCCAGCTCGCAATGATCGTGAACACCTGCGGCCACTCGACGGAATCAACACCTAAAGCAACAACGGCGAAGCCAACAATGGCACCAACAATAGAATGGGTTGTCGATACTGGCCATCCCTTACGAGATGCAATCAGCAACCACGTTCCTGCCGCAAGCAATGCAGCAAGCATTCCATATATTAAGGTCTGCGGCTCGTTTATTACGTAAGAAGAGTCCACGATTCCTCGGCGGATCGTAGAAGTAACCTCGCCGCCGGCAAGCACGGCGCCCGCAAACTCAAATATCGCGGCAACAACCAATGCTGATCTTATCGTCAGCGCACCGGACCCTATCGATGTCGCCATTGCGTTGGCGACGTCGTTGGCACCTATACCCCATGCCATATACAGGCCAAAAACAGCCGCAAGGGTCAAATAAATTACTTGATGCTCCATTCGCCGCCTCTTTTAATGTGATAGAAGAACTTCTAGGCGTCGCCCAATACGCTCAGCCATATCACCGATTCCGCCAGTTAGTTCAATTATCCGATAGAGAAAAATCACATCTATCGGAGGTAAGTCCTTCTCAATTGCAAATAACTCTGCTCGAATCTTTGCCTGCATAGCATCGGTATCGTCTTCGATTTGATCGAGCTCCTGAACAAGTGCCGTAACCAGTTCTGCCTCAGCACCACGAAACCCAGTTTCATAAAGCTCATCCAACTCCCTTATGCTTTTTCGCGCCTTCTCAGCAGCGTCTACATTACGATTCACGAAAGAGAGGAAATCCTTCTGTATCACTACTGGAATGATCATCCGTCGGCCAAGAACGAGGCCAGAAACGTCACGGACAAGATTTGCAATATGGTCTTGAACCAACAGCAGTTCCAGCAGATCTTGCCGCGGCACTGGCATAAAAAGACTCTTTGGAAGCTGGGCCCGTAGCTGTTTCTTCAAATCGTCAGCTTCGTGCTCTAAATTCACGATGCGGGCTCTGGTTAATTCGACTTGATCCCAATCCTCTCTTAATACTAGTTCGAAGAACACAATGAGTTCCTTCGCACACTTGTAGCAGGTATCCATGTGTTTCTGGATTGGCCCAACGGGAGAAGCCCCGAAAATCTTACTTATATAGTTTCCCATAGCCTACTCTCTGATTTTGCTTGTTAGCAGTAGATTGCGCGGCATTCTAACTGCCTATTGTTAAGATAATATTACGGGTTTGCCATCGCCAAGCTTTAAGATAAGCATGCGAGGCGTTACACCCATTACTAAATAATACTCGTCTGATAGAGACTTGCACCCAACGTCTCCTTTATTAATTATAAAAATACTTACAAGGCACCATTCAGCATGGCCAACCTAACTCTAAAAACCTACTGCTCAATAGTAATTTGTACTTGCGCCCTTATACCTCCGCTTGTTCTCTCTCAGATAAATTCTTATCCAGAGAGTTGGCTAGAAACAAAACAACGAATGATCGAAATAGGCCTGCAGTACGAATCAGCGTGGGAGTTTTATAAAGCGCTTGAAGCCGAGTCAGAGGATACAACCTTATCTCTTGATGAAGTTCCTGACTGGAGTGGGTTGTGGGAACGGGAAGGTCCCGTCCCCCGATGGTTCGATACGGATCAAGTTGGCCGACAAACCACCGCCGCCCTTAAAGGCGAGTATGCCGAGATGTTTAATGAAATACTTGCGAACGCTGAACAAGGACGTGTTTGGGACCCCCACGCAGGTTGTGGTCAGCCACGCGGTTATCCGGGAATGCTTAAAAATGGACGTCCTCATGAGTTTGCGGTCACGCCACACCAAACTTGGCATTTAGGTCAGGCTCGAAATGAAGTACGCCGCATCTATACAGATGGTCGAGGCCATACGCCAGAGGATTGGGCTTATGAGACCGAGCATGGCGACTCAATCGGGTTTTGGGATGGTCACACACTTATCACACACACGATGTATACGAATGGAGGTTGGACCGGAAGGCTGCAGCCTTATTTAAGTACCGCCTTAGAAAGTATTGAGATTTGGCAAAAAACTGATGATGAAAAAATTCAGGCCGATGTCTGGATTTATGACTCTGAAGCACTTGAAACTCCATGGTACACGCGACAGACCTATAATCAGATGCACCAGGAAGAAGGTTCGCCTCTACGGCTAGAGTACTGGTGGAACTGCCAGAGTCAAAATAATATGGTTATACAAACCGAAGATGGTGGAACGACATTTCTTGATTTTGATTTCACTGACATGGATGACCAACAAGTCGCGGAGTGATCCTTATGAAAGACATATGCTTAAAAAACTTACACCTTCTTCTTTACACACTGATTGGATTTGTCTGTATTTCAGCTCCAATTTCTGCACACCACTCTGCCGAAATGTTTAATAGTGATGAAACTATTACGTTGATTGGTACAGTTAAAGAATTCCGATATATCAATCCCCATTCCTGGTTGATTGTAGACATTGAAAATGATGATGGAACTATCACGACATGGGGATTTGAAGGCGAAGGACCGCAAGACATGATGCATGGTGGTGTACGAAAAAATGATCTTCTCCCAGAGGAAAAAATAACTATTACAGGCAATCCTATGCGTGATGGACGCCCAGCAGCCATTTGGCAAACTATCACCAAAGCAGACGGCGCACTACTTAATTGGAGAACGCCTGGTAGGGACTAGATTAAAAGCTGTTTTTCACACCGTAAAGGAACGGTTTCATTCAGCTAACTTTGCTCATTAGGACCAGGTCCGAGCCCGAGCGTTTTAGCAAGTCTGAGCTTCAAGTAACCGAGGTTCCAGCGATCTCTCCAACTACCCCATCCATGATGAAAACCATGGGTAACTCCGCTATTGATATAGAACTTTCTCTCGTAAGGCCCATGAACACGCCGCGGACTAAAAACCGGCTGATGTGTTAATTTAGCCCCTGAATGTCCGTTCTCATCACTATAAAAAATACGAGTCACTAACTGGGGGCCGGTGGCAACACAAACATCCAGACTCCCACTGATAACAGGCGGACGAAGTCTGATGTCTTTCAATATGTCCTGCCAAAGCTTGTGTTGAGGCACGGAGGCAAATACAAAATTAGCTACCTGGTTTTCCTCGTCTCCATACGCTTTATCATATTCGAGAGCGAGCACAAGTTCCTCGCCCTCATAATTAAAGGGGCGAACAAACTCATAGTCTAGGTCACAGTACATCCCACCAAAGTCATGCATCAAAATGTAGCGAAACACATCCGCACGCATAATATTTAATTTGAACCCCATAAAAGTGTCGTAAAGATCGGGATGACGATCCCGCACATGCACCTCCATCTTCTCATCCGTCCAAAGACGGTATTCCCAACCTGGATGGGATCTTCTAACGGAGCGAACCGCCTCTTCCCAGCGATGTGGGATTTGGTCGGTTTTCCACAGTTGATGAATGATTTTCGGTATTCCTGACATTTAGAATCCTTTCATGCCTAAACACAAGATGAATTTAACACTCAAATCGATTTCGATCATGAGGTTTTTCAAAATCAAGTTGTGGCCCCCATGGGATAATCAATGTGGGATTAATACTCACGTGCGAGGAATAGTAATGAGCTTTAATATGCTCAAAATCAACAGTGTCCGCAATGCCAGGACGTTGATATAACTCCCGCATATAGTTTGACAGTGCTGGAAAATCAACAATACGCTTTCTATTGCATTTGAAATGTCCGACGTAGACCGCATCGAAACGCACTAATGTGGTAAATAACCGCCAATCTGATTCCGTTATCTGAGTTCCAGTTAAGTAACGGTTAGTGGCTAAAACTTTCTCCAACTGATCCAGCACAGCAAAAAGATTCGTTACCGCTTCATCGTATGCTACCTGAGTGGTTGCAAAGCCACATTTATAAACACCGTTATTCACGCTGTGATAAATCAGCTCATTTATCTCATCTATTTCTTGGCGTTTTTCGACGGGGTAAAAATCATCCGTAGTAGCACCAATATCATCAAAGGCGCTATTAAACATTCTGATTATTTCTGAGGATTCATTGCTTACTATCGTACCTTTCTGTTTATCCCAAAGCATGGGAACCGTCGCTCTACCGGTATAACTTGTAGACGCCTGAGTATAGATTTCATGCACCTGTAATTTATGGTTAACGCTATCGACAATAACGCCGTTGCCTGGCTCAAAAGTCCATCCGTGGTCACCCATAAAAGAATTGACCGAAGAAATTGAAATAAACTTCTCTAATCCTTTCAGTTTTCTAAAAATCAGGGTGCGATGAGCCCAAGGGCAAGCAAGCGACACATAAAGATGATAACGATCTGGTTCTGCTTTGAAGCCACCTTCACCCGTTGACCCAGGACCACCATCTTTGGTGATCCAATTTCGAAACCCAGAGGCCTTGCGATGAAATTCTCCACCAGTTGCTTTCGTATCGTACCAATCCGTATGCCATTGTCCCTCAATTAAAAGCCCCATATAGCATCCCTAAAGTTTATCGCCTAAAAAACCCTGGTACGAATGCAGTCGTCTGCATCCAGCATTCACGCCCAATGACTGTGCATGCTTCTGGTTATAGCTAGCAATGCAGCAAAAAAAACGCTCTATAGGACTTAAAAATTGGTAATGTGCCACTACTAATTAAAAAAACAGGCTAACTGCGTTGACCAATAGAGATTTCTCGTCACTAGCTTTGGATTCCGAGTTACTGAGCAATCTGCCATCCCTGGGTTATGAATATATGACTCCAATACAGGAGCAGAGCTTGCCTCACATCCTCGCCGGTAACGACATTATCGCACAAGGAAAGACAGGCTCCGGAAAAACAGCAGCGTTCGGGCTTGGCCTGCTTACAAAACTTGATAAAAGCAATTTTCATGTGCAATCGCTAGTGCTTTGTCCCACCCGGGAACTCACGGATCAGGTCGCTAATGAGTTACGAAGGCTTGCCCGCACAATACCAAATGTAAAGGTATTAACGCTGTGCGGTGGATTACCGTTTGGACCGCAGGCTGAGTCTATCGCGAGTGGCGTCCATATTATTATTGGCACACCCGGACGGGTAGAAGACCACTTGAGAAAACGCACGTTGAACCTAGGTACCCTTAAAATTATAGTTCTCGACGAGGCCGATCGCATGTTAGACATGGGTTTCCAGGAAACTCTCGATACAATAATTGAGCAAATCCCGAAGCAACGGCAAACCCTGCTTTTCAGCGCGACTTTCCCAAGCAACATAAAGTCAATTGCTAAACGGATCATGAATAATCCGGTAAAGCTTCATGTGGAGTCAGTTCATGACAACATCACTATTAAACAGCATTTTTATAAGGTGCGTGATGCGAACAAAGTAGCAGTGCTGTGTAAACTAATCCTGCAAAGCGACTTTGAATCAGTCCTGATATTCTGCAACACAAGACTAGAGACACAGCGGGTCGCCGACGAGCTAAGTACTGCCGGGTTCAGTGCACTTGCGTTGCATGGTGACTTCGATCAGCGAGACCGCACTCAAACGCTTGTCCGGTTTTCTAATAGAAGCGCTCAAATTCTCGTTGCGACAGATGTAGCAGCCCGAGGGATAGACATTGATTCCCTGGATGCTGTAATTAACTTTCAAATCGCGACTTCTCCCGATATGCATGTACATCGTATCGGGCGTACTGGGCGCGCTGGCCAGACAGGCATAGCTATCACATTATTCAGCGAAAAAGATGCCTATAAGGCTGTAATACTGCAGGAGTCACTTGGCCGAGATCTCGTAAATGAACCCCTACCTGCCCTACCAGGACTAATAACCTCCCCTTCTAAAGCAACAATGACGACTCTTTTAATATCAGCTGGAAAACGGCAAAAAATTCGACCAGGTGACGTTCTTGGAGCCTTGACTGGAGAATCTGAAATTACTGGATCCCAGGTTGGGAAAATTGATATTTTCAACAACCGAACTTATGTAGCCATAAATCGTGAGATCGTTAAGCTGGCAATCAAAAAACTAGCTGACGGCAAGATCAAGGG